>Ga0209211_10000413_pt1 | contig 88116 bp, 89 predicted proteins | sample RifGroA2_FD_183992 | JGI IMG/M metagenome (GOLD analysis project Ga0209211, IMG submission 183992) | Groundwater microbial communities from Rifle, Colorado, USA - Groundwater A2 (SPAdes) (version 2) | ecosystem: Environmental > Aquatic > Deep subsurface > Groundwater | place: Rifle, Colorado... | reverse complement strand
TCCAATCATTCTGGCAGCTTGAGAAAAAGAATTTATTTTTCCTAAATATTCATCAAATTTATGACGATTATTTGTTTGTCTTAAACTGTCATTAAATAATGCATCATTGTTTCCGCTATACCAGGCATTGGAAAGACCATTAAAAGTTGCTCCTAAAAATAAAATCCAATAGTTAGTGCCAAGCGCATAAAGAATTGCTGAAATAAAAGCAGAAAAAGCGCCTAAAATCACCGTTCTCTTTCTCCCAATCAAATCTGAAAAAATCCCCGTTGGAACTTCAAACAAAGCCGAAGAAATCATTGATACCGCAAAAAGACTCATTGCTAAAGTAAATGAGTTAGTAACTTTTGCAAAATAAATAACTAAAACGGCACTGTGAAATTGTAGATCTGTGAAAAAATTAAAAAAAGCCAGTAATTTAATATTTTTTTTCATGATAGGCAGTATAGAAAATTTTAAACAAAAATTATTTCCTGTTTGTTGGCATAACCTTGCCTTCTGACGATCTTCGAGTAAAAACTTCTTTAATACTTTTAAATGAATTCGATTCTTTTATAGGTATGCCTAAAGTTTTCTCGCAATCAAGTCTAAATTCTTCATAAATTTGAGGTATACCAGTTTCTTCCAGCCTTTTCACTTCTTCAGGAAGAACTATTGATGCAAGCATATCAGGCGTTTTCATTTTATATTCCCAGCTTTTTTTAGCTTTAACATCATGATGCACTTTCTCATCAATTTCAGGAACCTCATAAACCGTTGGTTGATCAGTAAATAAGCCTCCAGTTTCTAACTCGTCCCACTTTTTAGTTGTATGTTCTGTAGTTATAACTCTTTTTCTACTTTTTTCAAAGAATCTTTGGTTAATTTGGTTGAATAAAGCATTGGCTGTTTCATCGGGACTATTGTCACGAATTGATTCGTAAAGTAAAGTAGAATAAGGAATTCCTGCGGTTTTCATCTGCTCTCTAATTTCCCTTAAAGTGTTGGATGAAGTAATAAAGTTTTCAAGCAATGTCTTTCTTGGAATTATTGAACTCCACATATCTATCCAGGAAGCAAAAGCATCCAGCGGATCTCGATAAAGAAAAATAGGGAATATTTTTCTTAAAGGAAAACCCATTTGTTCGAAAACTTTAAGGGGATTATATCTTGATTCTTCATCAGAATAAGGTCCTATGGAATGTTTCATATAAAAAAGTGGGGTAACTGGAAGCTCAAAATTCCAGTTAGGATTTTCTCTCCAATCAAGCATTCCGTGTCTTAATCCTGCTTTAAATATTTGATATCCGATGGTTATTGGATGAGTAACCCCATCAATATCATCTATTCGTGATCCTCTAAATACATTTAATGACGCGCTTGTTCCTGTTCTAGCTAGCCCAATAACATAAGCAATGTCTGGAGGATTATCCCTATTCCATTTTATTCTCGAAGCGATTTCTTCATAATATTGTTTTAAAGGTCTGTCGGCTAATTTATATTGACTTGTACTCATATTATTTTTCTTAATGCATCCTTATTTAATGATTTTAAAATCATATTTAATGCTTGTTTAAATGAAGCACCTTGAGTCATTGAATAATTTAAAGTTTTTCTAAAAAAATCGCTTTGAGTTATACCTAATTTAATTTCATCTTTTAACGGATCCAAATATTCAAAAACTATATCATATAATCCAATTTTTTTAAAAATCTTTAGTGATTTTTCAATAAAATATAATCCTAATTCCTGAACTGTCATTAATTTTTTGTTCCAATGCATTTTAGTTTTTAGACCCCAAACAGAATTTTGAAAATCAATCTTACTTTCTTTATATGATGGTCTCTCATCTGAGAACCTAAAAGCTTCAATACATCCCAAAGTCAAAAATAATGCCTGCATACTTTTATATGGAGACTGTGAATCAATATGACGAAACTCGTTTCTAATTACTCCTTTACTTTTATTTAAAATCACTCTGATTCTTGAAACAGTATGAACCGCACTCAATACCTCATCCAAAGCTTTAACAGGATTATCTGTACAAACAAATGGAGTGTTTAAAGTCAAAATTTCTTCATAATATTCTAATAAGCTATTTGCAGGTTTAGGTAATCCTGATCTTAATTGTTCTGTCTGCCGAAGCAGCTCTACTCGTGATGAATTTCTGCCCGTATCAATTCCCGCTAAAAAAGGGGAATTACCAAAAGCAGCAATCATAAATGGGGCGACGGCAATTGATGTCCTGTGACTATCGAGAGCATCATCAACGCTATTTTCGGAAATATGAAACTGGGTACCAGTTACCCGAAACATTCCCTTAATACTTGAAGCTCTTTCTTTAATAGCTTTACCTGTTAAAGGATTAACAATATTTGTAGATTTAACAGGATTTTCCGAAAATGCATTTGAATCTATCTGTATATATCGGCTGTATTTTGGTTCTGTTTTTACAAGCCAGTCATCTGAATCATCTTCAGTTAATACAGGATTAGCGCCTATTGAAACAAGAATTGTGTTTTTTGGAATTCTTTTTTGAATATAGATAGTTCTATTTAGAAATTTAACTGCAAGATTTTTTAATCCTTTGGAATTTATCTTTTCTGGATGATCAGACCCGTCATATTCAACTATGAACGTCGAAGTATCCGGTCTGGCGCCGATGGAATTTGTTTTTAAGAATTTTTCGGCGTTTACAGGTATACCGGCTTTTTTAACATCTGAATCTAAAATCTGCACTTCTTGTTCAATGTTAACTGTTCTAATGGCAGATGGATTATCAAAATAACCTTTAGTGGCAAGATTATTTCGCCTTATAGCTTCATCATTGGCTATTCTTAATGTTAATTGTTTATCATTCATTTACAACTCCTTTCACAAGTTTTGCATAAACAAAGAGTTTTGTTTCCATAAAATCTTCACCATCGGCAAATGCTGTTAATAAATTTGGTTGAATAATAATATCGTATACTCCTTTATCCACTAAACGATTAATCCTACGTATAAGTATTTCATTTAGATAGAATCTGTATTTTCCCAAATATTGTGACTTTTTATTTTTCAACTTAATATTAGCTTTTAATATTCTTGCAGGTATTGGGTACGCAGATACTAATTCACCGCCTTTTCCGATTCTTCCAGGTCTTTTATCATCTAATTTTAATACTAATCCAAGAAATTCTATTTCTGGCCATTCTTTTTTATTTTCTTTAGCAAAAGCAAAAATCTCTTTAACTGTTTTTTGGACCCCTTGTTGGATATATTCTTCCTTAAACTTTATTAGTCTTTCTTTATTTTTTTCATTGGTTTTTTCTAATTTTCTACCTATAACCTCCATTTTAGTTCTATCGACTATGGTAATTATTTTGGTTGGTATGACAATAACACCTAATTTTTCAAGTTTATGTTTTAACAACTCTAAGATTTTACTATTGATTATTTTATTTGAAGCAGGAATTCTCGATGAAGGAGAAGGGATTATTTCTATTCCGGATGGCAGCTTGGTCATAATATAACCTCTATCTGTACTATTATTTTGTCCTTCTCCTAAAAAAGTAAATCTTTTAGCTATAAGTTCTGGAATGATTCTTTTTCCATCCCAAGCTAAGGTTGTAAATTTTCCTTTACCTTTCCAATTATGCAATGATTTACTTAACTGTTCTGCAAGAACTAAATATGCTTTTAATCCTCTTTTTCGAATTGCTTCCAAAACAGGAATATATTCAATCGAAGCTAAAGTAAGATCGTCAGTTCTTGGACAGATAACTATGGAGCGAGGTTTTTTTCCATTTTTACTCTCAAAAGTTGCTATAAGTGAATCAATATATTTATCAATATGTCCGGATGTTTTATAATTTAATAACTTCGCAATAAATTCAGCAACTCCTGTTGTTCCGCCACCACCTGATATATCAACGACAGCTAACTTTAATGCACCGTTTAAAGTTTCTTTTTCTAATATTTCTTTAAAATGACTGGAAATAAGGCCGTTATTTTTTTTAATGTCCTCTATGAGTTTCTTTTTAATTTTTCTATTAGGTAAAAAATAGAAATCCATATTTTGGTGAGTTCGATTTCTTATACCGCTATAAAGAAATGTGTCTTTCTCCTCAAACCAATCTTCTAAATGAGAAAGACAATATTTTGTTAGTTTTTCCACAGAAAGTAAACTCTTACCTATTTTTCCTTGAGTTTTGACATAATTATCTAGATATCGACCAACAGCATCGATAACTTGTGAGATCAGTTTTGATGCTTCAATCAGTCGATTGATATATGGTTGTCCTATTTTTACTCTTTTTTTGCTCAAAGAAAAAGAGTTTTCACCGGAACGATTGCCGTAAACGTATTTAATTATCATTTCATTATTAATATTTTTTACTGTTTTTGTCTCTATGCCATATATATTTTTATGAAGAGTGGTTAAAGGATAACCGGCCAATCTGCTTCCGGCGCTTCTTCCTAATAAGGAATAGACTTGATCCAAAATGTACCTTGCATCGGAAGGACTAATTGTCTTCTTTCCATGATATATTTTGGCAGGTTTAATGTATTCTACTTCCACTATTTCCTTTGTTAGGGAATTTTTTTCAAACATAGCAAGGGCTTTTTCAAAAGAAATTAAATTTTTTCTGTTTTCCGATTCTTCACTTTTAAGTCTGAGTTTATAAAATTTGATTTTATTTATTATTTGATTTTTTGAAAATTTTCTTTTTACAATAGATTCATCTCTTTCTATTCTTATACCTTTTAACCTTCTTATAAAAGAAGGTATTTCTTCGGATTTAATCAAACCCGTTTTTTTGTCAAGAAGTAATTTTTTAAGCCATTCTTCACTTGGTATTCTAGACTTTTCTTCTACGATTAATTTATATAGTTGTTCGGCTAGTTCTTCAAAGGTTGTTGCTTTAAATAGCTGAAATAAAATCCAAAATCTGTAGGATTGGGGTGTGTGTTGCATTCTACTGGCAGTGATATATACACCTTTATCTTCGGGAATACAAGGAACTTCCCATTCAAATTTTTTGGAATTTTTAAGATTTGAATTTGTGCTTGTCACTTTAATTAATTCTTAACTAATAAAATCAGGGTACTACTACCTTTCCTTCTGACCCTCTTTTTTTCAAATTTACGATATGTGTTTATTACATTACTTGTATCTTCATACAAAGCTTGTCTGACAATATTTGGAAGTCGATATACGATTCTCGTTCCTGGAAGAATACTTTTCCAGACTACCTTCATCAAATTGTTTTTTGGTTTGGACATTACTGCCAATAAAATAACTGAATATTTGGAAAAATTTAAATCTATGGCGTTTCTATTAATAACTTTTATGTATTTATCGTATTTTAGTTTTTTAATGATTTTTTTTGATAACTCAACCGATTCTCCATCTTTTTCTATACAATCAATGCTTGCCTCTTTTAATTCATATAAAATTATTGCAGTCATGGGCATAGCGCCACTGCCTATAAAAGCTACTTTGTCATTGGGTTTAATTCTTGCAAGTGATGCCTCTTTTTTAACAGCAGCAAGATAACCATTATAAAAATGGTATTTTTTTAGATTATTTTTGTCATTATTATTTTTTTCTTTAATAAAAGATTTTGCAAATTCTTTTTCCAAATTAATTTCATATGTCTCATATGATTTTTGAAATAAAGATAAGAAATTATTCTCTTTACAATATTTAATTAATTCTCTAAAATCCTTTGAATTTAAGTTATGAATTGAAAAAATATTTTCCAAAATTGACATGGATTTCTTTATTTTCGATAAATTAAGAGAATGATTATTTGTTAAGTAGATTCCTAATTTTTTAAGCGATTTTTTAATAATATTCAAGTGACGCTTAATCATTGATAAAATTATACATCTTTTTCGTATTTTTGGATGACGAAATAGATTGTATTGACAATTAATTTTTGTTTAAATTAAAATTTTATCGGGAAGGTACTAACCAAGAAAGAGGCTGTGGTAAATAATCTACCTGTCTATCCTAAGCGAGCCTTTGTCCTTAATGAATGGGGAGGATATGATGTTCAAGCATTATATTAACTCTTCTATATCTTTTAGGATTTGAGTGGAATGAAAAATTGGATTGACGTTTAAGTACTCTTTTTTTATTTCCCCTTTTGGATTTATGAGGTATGTATTTCGCTTTGTCCCCTGGTATACCCGGCCCATAAATTTTTTCTCACCCCATGCGCCATAAGATTTCGTGACTTCTTTTGACTCGTCAGACAGAAGCGGAAAATTTAATTTATACTTATCGGCAAATTTTTTATGTGATGACACTGAATCTTTTGAAATACCCAAAACGACAATCCCGTTTTTCATAAAATCCGCTGTTGCATCACGAAATCCGCAGGCTTCCTTTATGCATCCAGGTGTATCGTCTTTTGGATAAAAATATAATACTATCCACTTCCCCAGGTAATCCTTCAAGTTATGAATTTTGTTATTTTGATCAGGAAGTGAAAAATCTGGAGCTTTCATATTTATTAACTTTTATTTTTTTTCATTATATAATCCCTGAGATAATTTTCTTCTTTCGGCTCCATTAGGTTTTTATATATTATGTAACAATCAACTCCATGCCAGGCTTTTGGCAATATTCCACCTAGTGCAAACCCGCGATTTTTATAAAACTGAATATTATTAAGAGTTGTCCAAAGAAATAGTGTGTAAGCGCCTTCTTTTATAGCTTTCTCTTCCCAAAGAGATAGAAGTTTGGCAGCAATCCCCTGTTTTCGATATGGCTTATCAACCGCCAACCAATCAGCAAAAGATACGCCGGCGATAGACTTTGCAAATAATAAATAGCCAGCGATTTTTTCTTCATAATAAGCAAGAAATAGTTCCTTGACCCCACTTTCAAACTCCCGTTTAAGGAAGGCGGGTGAATAATCTAAATCTATTGTGTACCCAATTGAGTTTGCGGAATAGTGCGGAAATAAATTGCCTAAATTATTCCTAAAAAATTCCAAGAATTGATTGAAGTTATCCTTATCGCCGGTTTTAAATATTATTTTTTTCACAACATTATTATACAGCTTTCCCTAAAGATATAATTTCCCAATCTGGTAAAATAAAGAAGTTTCTTGCCCGGTCGCTATGCCCGCCGAAGCTTTTTGCGAAGGAGGGTCTAACGGCCAGTCTCGACTTGGCGAGTCGAGTAAAGACATGTATGACTTTTGTTAATTAATTTGCCCGGTCGTCTAATGGTAGGACATCAGACTCTGAATCTGATTATCCTCGTTCGAGTCGAGGCTGGGCAACAAAGTCAACCATACACCATCAAGCATGAATAAAATACTTAAGCTTATTTTTATTGCAATTTTTTTATTTTCTACTTATCACCTAATTCGCGATTTACTCACAAACTTTGGAATTCATAATTACATAGTAGACTTTGCACACCGCTCTCATTTGTGGTGTGAACAATTTGATCCTTGGGTTTGTCAGTGGATTACTGTTCCATCTGAAATTTTCATTATAATCGCATCGTTAATCGTATTAAAACGAAGTAAAGTTGGTATACTTGGGATTTTCATTCTAATCCAGGTGCCATTTTGATTATTATTAATTTTATTACCTTAACTCTATTCTCAACAAATTATGAACATAATACAATTTCTTCATCAATCATTTTACCCATTCTATATTAAACTTTGGGCAGAAAGATTTTTTAAAATTAAAGAAGGACAGATTATTATTGACGCTGGAGCTTACTTGGGTGGATTTGCTCTTTATGCAGCCAAGAAAGTTGGAGGGACCGGCAAAGTTATCGCATTTGAACCTGATCCAAATAACTTTGAAATACTTAAATCCATTGTTAATAAATCAGGCTTGAAAAACATTATTTTAATCAAAAAGGCTCTCGGCGATGCCGTTAAAAAAGTTGAATTAGAAAGTGCTGATAACTGTTCTTCGATAGTTATTAAAACTTCTAAAAATCCAACTTTCAAAGTCAAACAAACTACTCTTGATAAAGAATTGAAAAAATTTGGAATCAAAAAGGTAGATTTTATCAAAATGAATATCGAAGGAGCAGAAATAAATGCCATAAAAGGAGCCAACCTTATTCTGAAAAATACTCAACATATAGCCATATCTTGTCATAACGTTAACGGTAAAAACACAGTGATTGAAGTTAACTCTCTATTAAAAAAATTTGGATTTAAAACTAAAGTATTGAAAAGAAAAATATTAATAACTGATCCTGGACATACTGATGTTTATGGATTTAGAAATTAAAAGGATTAAACGGGTCCTGACCGACCCGCTCAACACGACTGGACTCGAACTAAAATAACCCTTTGCAGCAATAAGTAAAAAATAGTGTAAGTTTGAAAAATAAAATTAGATTTTGAATCTATTTAGACTTATTGATTTTTCCAACGATATGTAGTCTATGAAAAACCTACTTGCTATTTCACAATCGGAAGAAGCTAACTGGCTTTTTAAAGCTGATCATCACTACCTTTCAGCAAGACTTCTGTATCTTCATAACTTGATATTTTCTGCTGAGGAAAATGCCGGACTTGCAATAGAGTTAATACTTAAATGTGCTTGCAAGAAAAAAAATATTAGTATTACAAATACAAAGCACGATATTCCTACACTCTGGAAAAAGGCCAAACCACCCTTTAATCTCGATGAAGGATATGAAAATTATCTGAGAAAATTAGAAACTATTTTAAACTCTCGCCATCCAGATGCAAATGAATGGACAAGAGGACGTAAAGGTAATGATGATTATGATAGCCTTGATTTTTTGTATCTAAAACTTAGAAGATGGATTGTTGAAATGTTTTCGAATAATGAAAGAATTAAATCAGAAGTTGATCTTGCTAAAGCAAACCAGGAACTGTTTAATAATGCACATAGCAGACATGGAGCGTGGAAATTAACAACAATTCTTAAAAGGTCAAATACTAGTTACAATTTAATTTAATTATTAGATTGTCTAAGTTCAAAACCGCAACCTTAATAAATCAAGCAAAAAATACTATTTTTTACCCTAAGAGTTTATGAGCTATTCTGTACACATCTTTACGATGGTGAATTAATACTATATAGATTTCTCGTGAAGTTTTTTTATAGACAATTCTGTAATTCCCAACTCGTAGACGAAAAATATCTTTATAACCAATGAGCTTTTCTTCACTTATAGGTAAGTTTTTTGCTAAAAATCTTATTTTTCTAGCAATTGCAATTTGATCAATTTTAGTAATTTTTTTTAGTTCCTTTTCTGCTCTTCCCGAGATTATTATCCTCATATATTAAGTTCTTCAGCGACTTTTTCAAAATCCTTACCTTTTTTAAAGTCAGTTTCTTCTACAACTTTTCTATCAATATTATCTTCTATAAAAGCAACTATTTTTTCATAAAGGTCTTTACCTAATAAGTAACCCTCTATTTTATTGCGATTTTCAACTGCAATCGGATAATCCAATGCTTCGCTTATAGCTTTAGACGGATTAATTTTGAGTTGTGAAATGGAAATACTATTCATATGTAAATAATATTATCAACCCATAGGTCTTTTGTCAAGACCTATTAATAGGTCTTGCAATCTACAAGGTCTTCTTAAAAAAACTAACGGTTCTTTCCATCGCTTGTTCAAAATAGGGGGAGATAATATTATGTCCTCCTCCTTCATATTCATAAAACTCAAAATCTTTTGAGTTGTCCTTTAATACCTTTGCTAAATCTCGAGAGTAACCTATGTTAATAACCGGGTCGTCGGCAGAATGATTAATCTGTACCGGACTTGTTAAATATTTAATATTTTTAGTTAAGGAAATGGCATTCCAAAAATCGCTGTTAAAATTTATTAACTCCGGATTTGATCTTATTTTCTGTATTTCAGGTGCCGTTTCCCGGTTTTTTTGAGCTTCTCCAACTTTCACTTCATAAGGCCTGTGAACATAACTATTGTCACTTATTCTATATTTCACAAAGTCTTCATAGCTGTATACCGCGCCAGCCCAGATAACACCCGCTTTTATTTCATCAGTTACAAGCATCGCTCTTAAAATTGCATTTCCCGCCATGCTATGACCCCATACTCCAATTCTTTTTGGATTAACTTTTTCATATTTTTGCAGGCTTTTTAAGGCGCTAACGATGTCGATTGTGTAAGCAGATGAAAAATATGATCCTGAGGCATCTCCACTAGATCGACCATTGCCCCGAAAATCTATTTTAAATACAATAAAACCATTTTTTGCTAAGTAATCTATATATGCAACATAGCCTTCAGTCGTCTGATATTGAGCGGGCGGGATATAGCCATGATTAAAGATAATCACCGGGTATCCCCCTTCAGGCATATCGCTTTCCGGTATCGTTAATAGACCATATACTATATTTCCTTCACTCTTATAACTGGCAATATATCTTTTATAGTTACTGCCATCTTGTAACTCCTCATCTATCTTGACTTTTTCTGAAGATATTTCTAAAGATCGAAGATATTCAATCCCGATTGGTGAAAAAAATGGAACGGGCTTATTTTTTTCTTTAATTGAAAGCGCGGCTTTATCAATCTTTTCGATCAAGTTATTTTTTTTGAAACCAATCGAAATCGAGGCCAAAACAACAATGATGATAATTAAAAATAAAGCAAAGATTTTTTTCATATACTATATATTACCTTATGTATTATGTATATATTTTAAGATGTTCTGACAACTCACTTTACTGTGGACAAACAAAAGATCTTCAAAGGCGGGTAGTTGAGCATAATAACTCAAATTCAAAATCCAAATATACGAGGGCTAGACAGCCGGTCAAACTAGTTTACTTTGAAAGAATAAAAACAATTAGTGAAGTTTTAAAAAGAGAATATCAAATTAAAAAAATGACAAAGTCAGAAAAAGAAACTTTAATTAAAGGATTTAATAATTCATGAAGTATTTTATTTTTGCCTTTGCCTTCAGATCGGCAATTAAGGTCTGTATCTCTTTTTGAAGTTTCTGCGCTTTCAGTTGTGAGGCTGCTTCAGTTTTTGACACCTCAGATGGTGATTCCTGTTGAAGTAAGGCAAGTTGCTCTTTTTGTGAATTGATATAATCTTCTATCTCTTTATCGGTTACCTTTATATTTTTCTCAACCATCTTTGTTACTTTTACTTGAATTTTAATTTCTTCGATAAGATCAGACTTACTCATCCCCTCTTCTTTAAGGACTGTCTCTAAATCCACTCCCTGGGACTTTACATTATTTTCGACTTTTTTTAATTCGGCATCAATTTCCTGTTGTGTAATGATGATTTTTCTTTTTTTGGCTTCCTGAGTAATTAATGATTTAATAATCAGGGCGTCAAGTGTCTTTTTACCGCCCTGTTTTTCGAGCTCTCGGACGACAGATAGTCGACTAATCAATCTCCCGTTTACATAGGCGGCAACAAAAAAATTTACAAATCCATAAGCAAGCGCAATAACTAAGACTGTAAGACCAACATATTTAAATATTTTTTTCATCAATTCTTTTTGCTTTGTAGAAGTATTTACTTTTTTTGCCATACCTAATGATATAGAAAATTTTTATAAAATCAACTGAAAAGGGGTAATACCACCTTAACCGTTGTCCCTTTTTTAATAATACTTTTTACTTCAATTGCTCCGTTATGATGATTTATTATTTTTTTAGCAATTGAAAGTCCTAGACCATATCCGCCTGCGCCACTTTTAAATCTGGCGGAATCAGCTCTATAAAATCTCTCAAAGATGTGTGGTAAATCCTTTTTTTCAATTCCAATTCCATTATCCTCAACAAAGATAATCGTACGTCTGGCTTTTTTGAAATTTTTTATTAAAACACGACTATTGTTTGGAGAATATTTGCACGCGTTATCTAAAAGAATTACAAAAAGCTCAACTAAACTAAATTTATTTCCTAACAATAATATATTGTCTGTTTTATTTAATAAAATAATATTTTTGTTTTTATAAATTGGTCTAATTTTTGCGATCGCCTCTTCAACTATTCCACTTAGCGATACTTTTTCTAGTTTAAAGTTTGATTGTAATTTGTGATACTGGGAAGATCGGAGAAGATTTTCCGATAAAATTTGAAGCTTATCAACTTCTTGGATGCTTTCTGCGACTAGTTCTTTTGCTTGTTTTATATCAAATTTTTTATCTCTGAGATTTACTTCAAAGGCGCTTTTCAAAGAGGTAAGCGGAGTTTTTAATTCATGGGATGCGTCAGATACGAAACGATTTTGTTCCTCGATCATTATTGCAATTGGCTTAAGTGTTTTCCCTGCGAGGAAATAACCTAATCCAGAAGAAAACATAAATATTGACAAATTAATGATTACTAAGCTTAAAAATATTCTGTGCCTTGCCTCTTCAATTAAATCATCCTCAATTAATATCTGAGATGAATTGTAAAATAATGATTCATATCGTTGTTCATAACTAAATCTCTGAAGCCTAGCTACTCTTTCAAGTTCGTTAGATGCATTGCGATAAATAACGACACTAAAAAATAGGCTTATTATCATTATGATTAGCAGATAATAGGCGGTCAATTTCAATCGAGCCTTGATAAACATCTTTAATTTGTCAGTTTGTACCCAAATCCTCTCACTGTTTGAATTAATAATTTTTTATGGCCATGATCTATTTTATTCCGTAAAGCTTTTATATAGACCTCAACTGTATTTGGCAAAATATCGGCATCATAGTCCCAAACATGGGAAATAATGTTATCTTTGCTTAAAATTTTTCCTGAATTTCTCATTAAATACTCAAGGAGTGAAAATTCTTTACTCGAAAGCGTAATGTTTTCTTTACCCCTTTTTGCCACAAATGTTAATGTGTCGAGTGTTAAGTCGGCAACTTTCAAAACGGATCCTAAATTAATTTTTGGACGTCTAACAAGCGCCCTTATCCTCGCTATTAGTTCTTCGAAAGAAAAAGGCTTGGTTAAATAATCGTCTGCTCCCGAGTTAAGCCCCACCACTTTATCTTCTAACTGACTTTTAGCGGTCAAAATTAATATCGGAACATGTTTATTATTTTTTCGTAGCTCCCGGCAAATTGTAATCCCGTCCATTTTTGGAAGCATTAAATCAAGGATTAAGACATCGTATTCTTCGCTTGACGCCAAGTCATATCCGTCTTCTCCTGTATAGGCGACATCAACCGCGTATTTTTCCTGCTCCAATCCTTTTTTAATTGAATTGGCGATTCTGTGCTCGTCTTCAACGACCAATATTCTCATGAGCTAAATTATATCCTATTAGCTGAAAACCGGCTGAAATTCCACCATAACATTACAGACTTGATTTATTGCGAATTATTTGCAATAATACTTGCATGATTGGGCAAAGATATACAAAGACAAGAAAGAATATATTTAAAGCACTTTCGAATTCTAAAAAGCCGATTACTGCGCAAGAAATATTTAATTCTCTTAAAAATAATGATGAAAAAATAAATCTCGCCTCAATTTACAGGAATCTTGACTTAATGGAGAAATCTGACCTTATCAGTGTCATTTTATTTGGTGAGGGAAAAAAAAGATTTGAATTAAAGGAAGAAAATTCACATCACCACCATTTTTTCTGCGAAAACTGTGGAGATATAGAAGATATTAAGATGAATGAAGACAAAATATTGGCTAATATTAAAAAAACTAAATTCTTAATAAAGGAGCATAAATTAGAATTTTTTGGGCTTTGCCCTGACTGCCAATGAGTATCCTTAATTCGATTATTATTGCAAACATTATTATTAGCTTAATTTCCCTTATTGGTGGTATTGTTGTTATCCAAAAAACTTTACTTACTAAAAAAATTATTCCATATATGGTCGCATTCGCGGCCGGAGTAATTTTAACTACGGTATTTTTGGATTTACTACCTGAAGCGCTTGAGCTTTCAGAAGGCACCAAAGTTAATATTTTTACACCGGTATTTATTGGTATACTCTTTTCATTTTTCCTTGAAAGATTTGTCCTTTGGTTTCATCATCATGAGTCGACCCACGGGATTAAGCCCTCACTTTTCCTAATCATAATTGGAGATGGGATACATAATTTTATCGATGGGGTCGTTATCGCTTCCGCCTTTGGCACAAGCTTAACACTTGGTATTATTACAACCTTTGCGATAGCTGCCCATGAAGTCCCCCAAGAAATCGCAGATCTAGGAATTCTCATTCATTCCGGACTAAGTAAAACGTGGGCCTTGATATTAAATTTATTTTCAGCATTGACCGCGATAGCAGGTGGAATTATTGCCTTTTACTTTTTGAATTCTCTTAAAAATTCTTTACCAATCTTACTTTCATTTTCGTCAGGAATATTTATCTATATAGCCGGAAGCGACCTTATCCCAGGCCTCCATAAAGAGTACAGAAAACAAAAAAAATGGGCTCAGGTCTTACCTTTTATTGCAGGAATTATCCTTATGTATTTTATGACAATATTACTACATGAATAACATTAAGGAATTGGGAATCTAAGGGCAAATCTTTTTACCTCTTCTTTTATTTTTTTGATATCCTTATTTTTCTCCATCACTTCCTGGAAACTAGAAATATATTTTTTTCTTTCCTCTTTCTTTTCCGGCAATCGATAATTACGAATGAGCTCTACTACCTTTAAGATCTGCTTACCAATAAACTCCATTTCCTTTTCCCTCATCCCTCGAGTAGTTGATGCGGGTGTGCCAAGTCTTATCCCTGATGGGTAAAATGGTGACATGGGTTCATCGGGCACAGTATTTTTATTCAGAGTTAAGCCTGCAAGATCAAGTGCTTTTTGAGCAAAAATCCCTCCGCCTGGACCCAATTGCTTTGTTAAGCTCGCAAGAAGAAGATGATTTTCAGATCCCGCGCCGACCAAATCAATTCCGCCTTTTATTAATGTTTTCGCTAGTGCTTTAGAATTTTTTACAATCTGGGTACCATATTTTTTAAAGCCGGGGTGACCGGCTTCATTTAAGGCGACTCCAATTGCCGCAGTTGTATTGTCATGCGGCCCTCCTTGAAGCCCGGGGAAAACTGCCATATCGATTTTTTTTGGCAATTCCGGATCTTTTTTGAGACCTTTATTTGTCACCATAATCATGGCTCCTCGAGGTCCACGAAGTGTTTTATGAGTGGTTGTAGTCACAATGTGAGCATATTGAACTGGAGATTTGTGAACTCCTGCGATAACTAAGCCAGCAACATGAGAAATATCTGCAGCAAGATATGCTCCAATAGAATCAGCAATTTCAGCAAATTTCTCAAAGTTAATCACAAGCGGATAAGCGGTCGCTCCAACCCAGATTAATCTTGGTTTATAATCTCTTGCAATTTTTTTTAGTTGATCATAATCAAAAAGGTCCTTCACCCGGCCACTATAAATATCATTTTTGATTAATCCATATTGGACTGTTTTATAAAAAATTCCTGTCGCAGATACAAAGTGACCATGGGTTAGATGGCCCCCTGCAACAAGTGCCTGACCCGATACAGTGTCCCCCGGTTTACATGTAGCAAGATAGACCGCTAAATTCGCAGGACTTCCAGAATAAGGTTGAACATTGACATATGGAACTTTGAATAATTTTTTAGCCCTTTCTTGAACTAAAATTTCAAGGGTATCAACATTTTCATTTCCTCCGTAATAACGTTTTTTCGGGTAACCCTCTGAATACTTATTTACAAAGTAGCTGGACAAAACTTTACGAACTTCAGAAGATGCATAGTTTTCTGAAGGAATTAACTCAATCCCCTCTTTTTGTCTTTTTTCTTCTTTTTTAACTAGATTGTAAATTTGTGTGTCTTTCATGTAGATTATTAAAAATTTGTAATAACCCGTTGATTATATCTGGGTGAGAAACGAAGCTGGATTTGGCAGATCATGTCATTTTAAAGTAAATCTTAAACTAATATTTTTTCAATTGCAAGTATAATATAAAAGGAAATATCAAATATTATGTTTAATTTATTAATAGGAAGCAATTTGTTAATGATTGCAGCATTTATTTTTAAATTTAATTCGCTCCCTCCCCAATTGCCCCTTTTTTACACTCTCCCATGGGGAGAAGAACAACTAGCAGATACTTGGATTATCTTTATTATTCCAAGCATTATGACTCTTATATATTTCGTCAATGGTTATATCAGCAAAAAATATTTTCTTGATAATCCGCTGGTTAAAAAAATTTTTGAAATCCTTAATATTTTTTTAACTGTTTCTTTCACTTTAATTTTTATAAAAATTATTTTTTTAATTTCTTAAGATGATTGGAATTACAGTATTTTTAATCGCTTTTATTCTTTCTTCAATGCTTACTGTTCCGACTATTTATTTAGCAAGAAAGTTAAAGCTTGTCACTAATAAAAAACTTCGATTTCACCCGGCCCATACGCATGAAGGGATAATTCCAAGAGCTGGAGGAGTACCAATATATTTTTCAATTTTGCTAACTTCATTGTTATTCTTACCATTTAGTAAAATTATGGTTGGAATTTTGTTTGCCAGTTTTCTCCTTGTTTTGATAGGGGTATTTGACGATTATTCCGACGTCTCTCCATATTTACGGTTTGCTGCAAATTTAGTCATTTCCGGAATTGTTATCGGCTTTGGTCTTGGAATTCCTTATATTTCAAATCCGCTAGGTGGAGTTATACCCCTTGATTCATGGCAGATACCGATTGTTTTTTTTGGAATTCATACAATTTGGGTTTGGGCGGATTTACTTGCCGTTATCTGGCTTTCGTGGACTACTAATATGGTCAATTGGAGTAAAGGCGTCGATGGACAACTTCCAGGGTTTGTAGGAATTACAGCAATATTTTTAGGGCTTCTATCACAAAGATTCATCGGCCATGATATCTCGATAACTTCCGTATCTCTATTTTCATTTATTATTGCAGGCGCCTATTTAGGCTTTCTGCCATTTAATTTTTATCCGCAAAAAATTATGCCTGGTTATGGAGGTGGAGGACTGGCCGGATTTTTACTAGGTGTCTTATCAATTTTGTCATTTGGAAAATTAGGTACAGCAATATTGATTTTATCAATTCCCATGATTGATGCTGTCTATACGATGATCAGAAGAATTAGAAAATTTAAATCTCCTTTTAAAGCCGACTGGGGTCACTTTCATCATCGACTACTTGAAATTGGATGGGGAAAAAGAAGAATCGCAATTTTTTATTGGTTAATATCTTTAATACTGGGAATTTCCAGCTTATTCTTAAAGGGAATTGAAAAACTCATCGCCTTTATAACAATCGCCTTACTTTTACTGATCTTCATATATATTATTGAGGAGATGAAGAAACAAAATACAAATTAACCTAATTAATCTAATTATTCTAATTGACCTAAACAATCCCCAATAACCAATTGGGATTTGGAGCTTTTTTAGATTAATTAGGTCAATTAGAAATTAGAAATTTCATATGAAATATTTTATCAAGACTTTCGGCTGTCAGCAAAATCACTCAGACACAGAAAGAATTAGCTCCGATTTTAAGGCAAGAGGATATAAAAAAGCCAAAAGCTATAAAGATGCAAACTTTGTTATTATAAATACCTGCATGATTCGCCAATCAGCAGAAAATCGAGTTTATGGTTTAGTAAATAATTTGGGAAAGATTAAAAATGAAAAAATTAAAAAAAAACAAGTATATAAAATAATTATTACTGGTTGTATGATAGGGCTGGCCTTTCGCGATAAAACTGGTGAATATTTAAAGTTATTAAAAAAGCGTTTACCTTATGCTGACGAATTTATGCCAATTGAGGAGGTAGGTTTTAATTTAGAACCCGTTAGATCTGATAAAGTATCAGCTTGGGTGCCGATTTCAAATGGATGCAATAACTTCTGTACCTTTTGCATCGTCCCCTTTACGCGTGGACGGGAGATCAGTCGGCCCTATAAAAATATAATTGATGAATGCAAAGAATTGAAAAAAAAGGGTTATAAAAACATCATGCTTCTTGGCCAAAATGTAAACTCTTACGGAGCCGATCTTATACTGCCCGCTTCCGTCATCCCGAACGAAGTGAGGGATCTAGTGACCGAAGGAAGCGTAAAAAAAACATATTTTAGGAAATTAAAAATTGAAAATTTAAATATGAATGAAAATTTCAAATTGAAAATTGAAAATTATAAACCTGTATATGTTAGACACTTAGGTCGCTATAGAATTCCTACCCTATTTCCACAATTGCTTGATGAAGTAGCTAAGATGGGCTTTGAAAAAGTAGAATTCATGTCTTCAAATCCATGGGACTTTAGCGATGAATTAATAAAGGTAATAGCCGAGAACAAGAATATTTCAAGGACTCTCCATCTTCCTGTCCAATCAGGAGATGACAACGTCTTAAAAAGAATGAATCGATGGTACAGTGCGCGCGAGTACCTCGCGCTAATCTCAAAACTCAAAACTCAAATCTCAAAACTTAAAATAACAACGGATATAATCGTTGGGTTTTGTGGAGAGACCGATTTAGAATTTGAAAGCACTGTAAAATTATGCAAAAAGGTTGGATTTAGGTGGGCCTATATATCAATGTATTCTCCTAGGTTTAATACGGCAGCAACCAAAGTTTTTAAAGATGATATCTCTCATATAATTAAGAAAAAAAGATGGTTAATCCTTGATGACCTTATAAATAAACCGCATCTTAAAAAGTATAATAAAATGATAAAATAAACTATGAAATTGTTAGTTACGGGTGGGGCGGGATTTATCGGTTCTAACTTTATTCTTTATTGGTTAAGTAAATATCCACAGGACAAAATAGTCAACTTCGACAAGTTAACTTACGCAGGAAATTTAGAAAATTTAAAATCTGTTGAAAAAAACCCAAACTACGAATTTGTACAAGGCGATATCTGTAACCATGAACTGACTAACCAACTAACTAATAGTGTCGACATTATTATTCATTTCGCCGCAGAATCTCACGTTGACCGCTCGATTATGGATCCAGCTCCCTTTATCAAAACAAATATTGAAGGCACATATGTGTTATTAGAAGCTGCTTTAAAAAATAAAGTTCGCTTTCACCATGTATCAACTGACGAAGTATTTGGCGCCCTTGAATTAAACTCAAAAGAAAAATTCAATGATACAACACCTTACAATCCCCATTCACCTTATTCAGCTTCAAAAGCTTCATCTGACCATTTAGTTCGTTCATATTTTGATACCTATGATCTGCCGATTACGATTTCTAATTGTTCCAATAATTTCGGATCTTATCAATTCCCGGAAAAATTAATTCCTTTAGCAATCACCAACATTGTTGAGGGTAAAAAAATCCCAGTTTATGGCGATGGACTTTATGTCCGTGACTGGCTTTATGTAGATGATCATTGCAGGGCAATTGACTTAATTATTCAAAAAGGTCAAATTGGAAAGACATATTTAGTCGGCGGATTAACTGAAGATATCTCAAATATTGAGATTATAAAAAAAATACTAAAAATAATGGATAAAAATGAAAATTTGATTGAATATGTCAAGGATCGACCAGGCCATGATCGAAGATATGCCATTGACTGGTCAACAATAAATAAGGAGCTGGGGTGGAAACCTGAGCATAATTTTGATGATTATCTTAAAATGACGATTGATTGGTACGTCAAGAATCAAGATTGGTGGAAAAGAATTAAGACAGGAGAATATCAGAAATATTACGAGAAACAATACAAATAAATTCTCAATTTTAAGTTTTCAATTTTCATTGAATTTTCAATGTTTTAATTTTTAAGCATTTAAAATTTGATATTGATTGAAAATTTCAAATTTCAAATTGAAAATTATGTTAAAAATAGCTTTGACTGGAGCTGATGGATTGGTAGGCTCTCAAATCGTTGAGCTTTTGAAAGCTGATTTTGAGTTCATTCCCCTACCTCAAAAAATAATGGATATTACAAATCCAGCCCAGGTGAAAGAAGTCCTTAGTAATATAGATTTTGATATTTTTCTTCATTTAGCCGCTTATACTAATGTCGCAGGGGCTGAAACAAATAAAGAAATTTGTTACAAAATTAATGTTGATGGAACTAAAAATGTATTTGATGTTGTTTCGTCGAAAGGCAAAAAATTTATATATGTCTCTACTGACTTTGTCTTTGATGGTACAAATCCTCCATATTACGAAAACTCAAATCCAAGCCCTCCCGGTGTTTACGCTCAATCAAAATATGAGGGTGAAAAAATTGTGAAAGACAAAGGTATGATTGTGAGAATTTCATATCCATACCGAGCTACTTTTGAAACAAAAAAAGATTTTTTCCGGACATTCAAATTTTATTTGGAGCAGAAAAAACCTCTCATAATGATTACTGATTCACTAATGACACCAACATTTATTGATGATATCGCTTATGGCTTAAAGTATCTTTTTCAAAACTATTCTGCCACAACTTTTCATCTTATAGGTTGTAAAGCTATTTCCCCATATGACGCATCGATTCTTATTGCTGATAAATTTAATTTGGATAAGTCTCTTATTGGTAAGACTACTTATGAGGAATATATAAAAAATAAGCCTGGCTTACCAAAGTTAGCTGACATAAGAAGTAGTAAAAATAATTTCTGGAAAATGAAAGACTTTGAAGAAGGACTATCTGAAGTTGCTTTACAACTTCAGAAGTTTTCATTTTAAATTTTTCAATTTTCAATAATTTTTCATTTAGATAATTTACAATTTGAAAACTGTTTCATTGAAAATTCAATGAAAATTCCTGCCTGCCGGCAGGCAGGGAAAACTGAAAATTGAAAATTAAGATAATTTAAAGTAGTATTAACAACTATGACAATTACAATCGTCGGACATGGTTATGTAGGCCTTGTGACCGCCTGTGTCTTTGCCGATTTTGGTAATAAAGTTTGGGTAATAGGTCACACTGATGAAAAAATAAAAAGATTAAAATCCGGTGATCCAATCATCTATGAGCCGGGCCTTAAAGAACTTCTTCAAAAAAATATCAAAGCTAAAAGAATCTTCTTTACAGATGATTATGAAAAACCAATTTCAGAATCCGATATTGTTTTCATCGCCGTCGGGACTCCGCCAAAGGACACTGGAGAAGCTGATCTATCGGCAGTGATTGACGTCGCCCGAAAAATAGCCAAAAATCTAAAAAAGAATTTTACGGTTGTTTCTTGTAAAAGTACTGTCCCCATTGGTACTAATCAAAAAATTGAGATTATTATTAATAAGCACAAACAGAAAAACAATCAGTTCGCGGTTGCATCTTGCCCAGAATTCTTACGCGAAGGCACAGCGATAAAAGATACACTTTTACCTGATAGAACTATTATTGGTTCGGATTCAAAAAAGGCAATTGATTATCTACTTGATCTTCATAAGCCAATTGGAGGAAAAAGAGTTATCACAAATCTTGCCTCGGCAGAACTCATAAAATATGCCTCAAATTCAATACTTGCAACCAAGATTTCTTTTGCAAACTTAATTTCATTTTTTTGTGAAAAAACTGGCGCTGACGTTGAGACGGTCCTTGACGGAGTAGGACTCGACCATCGAACTGGGAGATCTTTCCTTTATCCTGGCCTTGGGTATGGCGGATCATGTTTTCCAAAAGATGTAAAAGCACTGCTTGTAATTGGCAATGACCTAAAAGTTAATACGGGTCTACTTGCATCTGTTGAAGATATAAATAAATTTGCGAAAGATAACATGATTAGAAAGATCAAAGAATATTCAGGCGGAAAGAAAATTGCTATCTGGGGGCTGAGCTTCAAACCTGATACTGATGATATAAGAGAAGCTCCGTCTCTCTACATTATTGATTTGTTATTGAGTGATGGATTTGAGATTTCAGTCTACGACCCAGTTGCAATGGATAACGTCAAAAAAATTTATTTAGGCAAAGTTAATTTTGCAAAAGATCCTTATTCGGCGGTTAAATCCACTAATTTACTTTTAATTGTGACTGAGTGGAATGAGTTTAAACAGATTGACTTAATTAAAGTTAAAAAACTAATGGAATCACCTGTAATTTTTGACGGTAGAAATATATATGACCCGGCTAAAATGAAAAAACTAGGATTTAAATATTATTCTGTCGGTCGGCCTTAATTGTGGAAGATGGAGAATGGGTATAGAAGCGGGTCAGGAAGTTTGAAAATTGAAATTAGAATGATTTGACTTCAAGCTTCCATTTTCTTAACTTGTTTCCAAACCTATTTTCTATATTCATATTTTATATTATGAAAGTTTTAATAACTGGTGGTGCTGGTTTTATCGGAAGTCACTTAAGTCACTCTTTTTTAAAAAAAGGTGATGAAGTGACCGTGATTGATAACCTAATAACTGGAAATGAAAAAAATATCTATGATTTATTAAACAATAGATTGTTTAAATTTTACAAAGAAGATATATTAATGTTTGATTTCTCTAGACTACTTGGTTTTGATTTAATTTATGATCTTGCCTCCCCCGCATCTCCTGCAGTATTTGAGAAAATGTCACTCGAAATTCTAAAAGTAAATAGTCTAGGACTATTCAGGTTATTAGATTTTTTCATTGAAAGTAAAAGTAAAAGGATGATCTTTGCCTCAACTAGCGAGGTCTATGGCGACCCGTTGGAGCACCCTCAAAAAGAGACGTATTTTGGAAACGTAAATTCATATGGCCCCCGATCGTGTTATGATGAGGGGAAAAGATTTGCAGAGGCAATAATTTTTTCATATATCAAAAAATATAAGACTGATATCCGTATCGCCAGAATTTTTAATACATATGGGCCATATATGAATAAAGCCGATGGTCGGGTTATTTCAAATTTTATTAATCAAGCCCTTGATAACCGGCCATTGACGGTTTACGGAGACGGAAGTCAAACAAGATCGTGCTGCTATATAACCGATATGATTGATGGTTTATTAAATCTTGGCGCTTTACCCGGAATAGAAGGAGAAGTTGTAAATATCGGTAACCCGGAAGAAAAAAGCATACTTGAGATTGCCAAGCTTATAAAAGGTATGACAAAATCAAACTCCGAGATTAAATTTATGAGTATCGGACTCGATGATCCTAAAAAGAGACGACCAGACATAACTAAAGCTAAAAAAATATTGAAATGGGAACCAAAAATTAGCCTTGTTGAAGGATTGGAAAAAACTATCGATTATTTTAAAAACATATGAGAAAGCTCGTAGTAATTTTACCCACTTACAACGAAAAAGGAAACGTTGGATTGTTAATTACCGAAATATTTGACAAATTGGACACGCTTAAAAATTGGGAATTATCAATTCTGGTCGTCGATAGTAAATCACCTGATGGGACAGGTACTGAAATAAAAAAACTACGAAAAAAATACCCACGTCTATATTTACTCGAAGTAGCTAAGGAAGGATTAGGTCGCGCATATACTCAAGCATTTTCATATCTAGAGAAAAATATCAATCCTTACTTAGTTATCCAGATGGATGCAGATTTATCACATAATCCTGACTCGCTTCCAGATTTAATAAAAAAAATAGAAAATGGTGCTGATTTTGTAATAGGTTCACGATATATTAGAGGTGGCTCCATTCCGCCTAACTGGGGACTTCATAGAAAATTTTTATCGGTCATGGGCAATTTGACTGTCAAGCTTGGTTTTATGAAGTTGCGAATTTCCGATTGGACTTCAGGATATCGTGCTATTAAATTTTGGTTAGTTAAAAAAGCATTTCAACATATAAAAAACTACTCTGGTTATGTATTCCAAATTGCTTTTCTTGATTTTGCTTTAAAAAATAATGCCGTTATTGGTGAAGTTCCGATACATTTTAGAGAAAGAAAATCTGGCGTTTCAAAAATAAACTTTGTACAATATATTTTCAGTATTTTTTTATATATATTTCTTCATTCTTCTTTTATTAAGTTTGCAATTGTAGGCGTACTTGGATTTGGAGTCGATTTTGGAATCTCATATCTTATGATAGAAATACTTCATAAGGCCGTCTGGATAAGCACATTATTAAGTACTGAGACGGCAATTATAAGTAATTTTATAATGAATAATTTCTGGAGTTTCTCTGATAAAAAGATTGAGGGAGGGATAACAAAGTTTATAACAAGTTTCCTTAAATACAATCTCGTCTCCTCTGGTTCAATTGCAATACAGACCTTTGGAGTTTCACTACTTGCATCTTTACTAGGTAAACAATTTTGGTTTCTTTATAAAGTCACAATAATCACTCTTGTTGTAATTCCGTATTCATACTTCTTTTACAATAAGTTTATTTGGAAAAGTAAGTAAATTTCCAGTTTTTAAATATTTAAAAACTGATTATTGAAAATTCAATGAAAATTTAAAATTTTAAATTGAAAAATAATTATTCTTTCGTGGAGTATTCAGAAGACACCCATCCTTCATCAAATTCCCCAGATACCAGGCTTTCTTTATCATCATTGAATTTTATTTTGTACCACCCAGTTTTTTCGTCCAATAGTTCATACTTCCCGCCAACTTTAATTTTTGCCTCCTCAGTCGCCTCGACTGATCCATCAGCGCGGACTCTAAGCCACCCTTGGGGATTTGTGGAAATGGTGACAAATTTTTTCCCTGTTGTTGCAGAATCGCTCGCATTCTTATCAGAAATTGTCGTTTTGACGCTGGTCTGGGACTGGTCAATAGCCAGTTTAAATGCCGCGTTGACCGTATAGCCAGGGTCAACATTTATCTTCTGAGTTCTCCTGAAAAAACCAGGCATAAAAACTGATAATTCATGATCTCCCTTTATAACATCAGATAATATGAGAGGCGCAACCCCTTTCTCATCATTGTCGAGCGTGACAATTGCCCCCTGTGGCTCGGTCTCAACGTAGATTTCGCCATGTGCTGAGTTTTTTGGTGCTTTCTTCATTTTTGAAGTCGAAAAAATTTCACCGGCTGATGTTATATCACTACTACCAAGCTCTCGATTTACATATGTTAGTGCGTTTTTATTAATCATTACTTTGCCATTCCAAGATGCGGTCTCGGTCGAAGTCCCCTCAGGAATTAACTTTAATAAATATTCACCGATTTTATATTTATCCTCAAAAGGCGTCTTTCCAATAATCATATTGTTAATAAAGACGCTCGCGCCAGGTGATGAAGTTATCTTTAATTTTCCGTACTCGTTTTGTTTATCAAAAACAAAAAACCTAACCGTCACAAATCCGGCGAATAATAGTATGAGAACCAACAATAGAACGAGCTTATTTTTCATTAGCTAATTTTATTCAAATTCTAAAAATAATTCAACCCTCAAATCGCTTTAATTAATTAAATAATTAAATAATTGAATTAGCCGACTTTTATTAATATCACACCTAACAACATAATAAAACTCCCTATCCAAACTCCCCTTTTTGGCCTATCTTTAAATAAAAACCAACCGATAACTAAAATAAAAAAAACTTCTAGTTTTTTCACCCCTGAAACAAGAGCTAAAGATCCCCCGGTAATACCGTAAAGGTAAAATAACGATAAAGTGGCATAGACCACCCCGCTCAAAAAAAGTGTAAAAAAATTATTCTTAACCTCTTTTATCCAATTGCGGTTTTTCCTTGTAATGTAAAATCCAATCAATAATGTTGTTGCAACATTTTCCCATAACAACAAAAAAGATTGGTTAACATTTTTCATATTCATTAAACCCGTCTTATCAAATACAGAAGTGAATGGCATGATTGCCATCGCAGTCAGATACATTACCGCCCCTTTGTTTGTAAATAATAATTTAAAAGGTTTAAATATCCCTTCTTTGGCTTCCTCAACTTTAAGTAGATACCCTCCTAATATTATTAGCACCAAACCAAAAATGGACGTTAATTTTAGAACTTCCGAAAAAAATATTAAACCTAAAACGTATTGAAAAAGTACAGCAAAAAAAGCTAGCGGGACTACCTCAGACATTAAGTTACCTTTAAGTGATTTTAGTGCTAATGTTTTTGCATATGCAAATGAAATTATCGATGCAATAGTTGCCACCCAAAACATATTATTTACCTGTGGCCAACCATCTTTAAAGGCAGGGTAGATTAAAAAGGGTATAGAAAATGCAAAAAGCGACCATGATACGAGAGATGTATCAATATTTTTTAATGCCTTTTTATTGAGAATTACCGATATTGCCGAAGTTAGCGCTGATCCGATTGCAAACCAAAACCACATATAACTTATCATTTTAGCAGAAAAATGCCCATTGACAATGAATATCTCATAGTATAAAATCGATAAATATGAAGAACTTACTATCTATTTCAAAGTTGTCTTTAAGGCGACTCTTTGGGAGTGATAGTATTTTCATGGCCTAAAAGAAAAAATATTATTAATCCCCCGGACTAAAGAACTCCGGGGATTTTTTTTGGCTGAAAATACACATAACTCCCCCGATTGAAACCGGGGGATTTTTTTAGATTATAAATTTAAATAAATATTATGAAAGCATTTAAACAATTAAAACAATTTCAACATCATAGAAATCAAATTGCGGTTGAACATGGTCGCAAAAAATGGGCTTTATTACCAGTTGAAATATTAAAATCACCAGCTTTTCAAGCATATATTGAAAAACACAAGGCTAGCCCGAGTAATGTTGGTATGTATATGGAACTAGCAGATGGAGGAATTGACGCGGTTAAAGAATCATTATCGATTTTGTTTGTTGTAAAAGACCTAACCACAAGTTGGCAAGAAGGTCACGAAAAAACAAAGACAACATATGGAAATCATCATTTTCAAGCTGAAGAGTTAGCTGGATTAACAGCTATTGAAATGTATGTTGATTCAAAATATTTTAACCACCTTGATAAATTCATGAAAAAAGTTAAGGCTGATCACAATATTTGTCTTTTTAGCAAGTAATTATTAATTAAATATAAATAATAATATGAAAAATCAAAATATAAGTAAAAAAGTCATTCTTGCTTTTTCCGGAGGTCTGGACACTTCTTTTTGTGTCCTTTATTTAATTGAAAAAGGATTTGACGTCATTACTGCGACCGTTGACTCAGGAGGATTCTCCAGCGATGAATTAAAAAGTATTGAAGAAAAATCAAAAGCACTGGGCGCAAAAAAACATTACCAAATTGATTACAAAAAACAATATTTTAACTCGGTTATTAAATGGATTATTATGACAAATGGATTGTATGAAGGATCTTACCCTAATATCGTCTCTTCTCAAAGATATGGGATTGTTGAAAAATGTATTGAAATTGCCAACCTTGAAAAAGCTCAATATGTTGCCAATGGTAATAGTGGCATGGGAAACGATCAAGTGAGATTCAATATTCCCTTAAAAATACTTGCGCCAGATATTACCTTGATTGAACCAATCAAGGATATGGGTGGCAATCGAGAAGAGGAGAAAAAATATCTTAAAAAAAATGGTTTCGTAATTGGTGATTCCAATAAAAAATATTCTATTAATGTTAATTTACTAGGCATTACCTATTCGGGTAGTGAAATTGACCAAAATCTTGAACTCGATCAAAATATATTCCAATGGGTAACCGGAAAATATGTAAATAAAAAAACCTATTTTGAAATTGTTTTCGATAAAGGAACTCCTATAAAACTTAATGGGAAAAAACTTGAAGGTTTTAAAATACTTCAAATATTAAATCATGAAGTCGGAAAATATGGGTTTGGTAAAGGATATTATACCGGCGATTGCATGATCGGTATCAAGGGACACCTAGTTTTTGAAGCACCGGGAATTTTATTTTTGATAAAAGCACACCTCGCTCTTGAACAATATGTCCTTTCAAAACAACAAATATATTTTGGCGAACTGGTTTCAAAAGAGATGACAGAAAATATTTTTAACGGAAAATTTTATGATCCATATATTGATTCTCTAAAAGCTTTTATTAAAAAAAATCAAAAAAATGTTAGTGGCAAAGTCGTGATGAAGATTGAACATGGTAATGCCTTACCAGTATCCGTGAAATCAAAATATTCGCTAATCGATCCGAAAATTGCCATGTACGCCCAAAGTAAAACTTGGACAAAACAAGAAGTTGATGGATTTATAAAGCTCTACGGACTCCAATCTATTATTGCCTCAAAAATAAATAAGAAAGGGGGTGAAATGTTGTGAATAAACTAGAATTTTCTGGAAAACAATTAAAAATAATTTCGTTGTCAAAAAAGAAAAATATTATAAAAGATATTTTAATGTTTATAAATGGTCATAAGGAGCATATGGTGCAATTTTCTGAAAAAGAATTAGTGGATTATATGGACAAGGGTCTGACGGTACTTATAACGGATGACCAACACCAACTGCTAGGCTTTGCCAAACTATATCCATGGATGGTAAAAAATACAATCAAAGGTTATGAATTTTCATCCTGGATATCAAAATATCCAAATAATGGAATTGGTAAGCAGCTGGTTGATTTGGTATGCAACCTACACGATACGCTCGATCCAGACTCAGATTTATTTGCCATAATTTCAAGCGATAATATTAAAGCAATTTCAACTTTAAAAAAACTCGGAGCAACTAAGATGAAATATCCACACTATGTCAAGAATTTACTTAAAGGAAAACCTGAAACATGTATGAATTTGAAAATTATTAAAAATTTAAATAAAAATATTATGAAAAACACAAAAATATATGAAGGGATCTATACGAAAGGACCGGCAAAAATCACTGATCAATTTATTATGGACCCAACGATGACGGTGCTTGAAAATAAATTGGCACCGTATTATGTGATTGAAACTATTGCTCATAATCTGATGACGGCAAAATGTGGAATTGTCCCAAAACAAATTGCTAAAAAAATTTTAAAGGGGTTACTTGAAATACTTGGAAAATCCCATTATGGAAATATTATCGATCCCTCAGTTGGTGACGTCCATGAAAACGTGGAAAAACAATTGACTGACAAGATTGGAGACGAAGCGGGCTGGTTTCATGTAGCAAGAAGCCGAAATGACCAAACAATCGTTGATCAAAAGCTTTTTACAAAAAAATCGTTGGTCGATATTTTTGACGAGCTTAATAAGCTTGAGAAAACCTTGTTAAAAAAGGCAGAAATGTATAAAGATATCATCATGCCCGGATTTACTCACATGAGAAGCGCTATGCCATCAAGTTTTGGCTTTTGGTGGCAGTCATATCTTGATCAAATTCTATTTATTAATGATGTGTTGAAAACTATTTTTGAGGTATATGATTATTGCCCTCTTGGAGCCGGAGCCTCTTACGGAGTCAACTGGAAAATCAAACCGGAACTCACAGCTAAAGCTCTAGGATTTTCCAAGCCACTTAATAATGGTTTAAGCGCAATCAATAACCGTGGTATAGAGGACGCCAATATTATAAGTCAGTTGGCTATAATTATGACAATCCTTTCCAAAATGATGGAAGATCTCATCATTTGGAGTTTGCCAGAATTAAATTATGTGGCAATTTCCGAAGAATATACAACCGGTTCTTCGATAATGCCACAAAAAATGAATCCTGATATCTGTGAAAAAATTAAAAGCAAAAGCTCAAAATTGATTGCTAATCTGGTCCACGACATTGTTGCTATGAAAGGTACCCCATCGGGTTACAATCGTGATTCAGCAGAAACTAAAATTGCAATAATGGCTTCGCTTGATGAAGCTCTCAGTACGATCGCAATAACCAACGCGATGATTTCAAAAGTCGTTGCTAATCCTGAAGCGATGAAAAAAGGAGTCATCTCTAGTCTACCAACAAAGCTCGCTGATGAGTTGGTAAAAAAATTTCAGGTACCTTTCCGAACTGCCCACAAAATCGTCGGCAAAACAGTCGGTCTGGTAAATGGAAACGTACAGGCCATAACAGTCGATATAGTAAAAAAGGCCATTATTGAAATAATTGGGAAAAATTTACCTCTCAGCGCAGATCTTGTTAATAACGTTTTTAATGTAGAAAATGCTTTAGATCACTATGAACATGAAGGATCTGCTGGACCAAAATATGTTCAAAAAATTAATAACAAATTAAGTAAAGAATTAATAATTCTAAATAATTGGACAGCTGATCAAAAGAATAAGCTTGTTGAATCAGAAGAAAAATTACTAGATGAAGTATATAAATTTATCAAAAGTTAATATGTATAAGGCTGTATCCAAATTTATCGAAATGGTACAAATTGATAGCCCTTCTGGACACGAACAGGGAATGATTGAATATGTAAAAAATTGGCTGAATAAACTGGGCTTAGGCTTCCAGGTTGACTCGGCTGGAAACATTTTGGCAAAAAAAATAGAGAATAGCCCACCGATTTTATTTTGCGCTCATATGGATACGGTCGAACCAGGAAAAAATATAAAGCCATTTATTAAAAATGACATAATTAAAAGTTCAGGAAAAACTATTCTTGGGGCAGATAATAAAGCGGCCATCGCAGCTTTGATGGCCGCCGTCGAAGAGTCGCCTAACTCAAAATCCTTCGAGCTCCTCTTTACGGTTGATGAAGAAAACGGCAACGGTTTAAGTAAATTCCCATTTGATTGGATAAAATCAAAAATTGGTTTTACTTTTGATAGTATTAAACCGATTGGATCAATAATATTGAGATCCCCTTATATCTGTTTATTTGAGGTAGAATTTAGCGGAAAAGCAAGTCACTCTTCGACTCCTGAAAAAGGCACTAACGCTTTAATTCCAGCAATTAATGCATTAAGTGAAGTTAAAATCGGAAAACTTAATAATGGTGAAACTACTATCAATGTAGGTTTGATTAACGGAGGAACTGGAATCAACATTATTCCAGATAAATTTACACTCAAAGGAGAAATCAGAAGTTATCAAAAAAATCTTTTTGAAAAACATATTGAAAAAATAAAGTTTATTTTTAAGAAAGGCCTATTGACATTTTCTGGATTTGCTCCAGGATATAGTCATAAAATCTCATCTGATTTAGTGAAACAGGTAATTCAAATGTATAAATCTTTAGATTTAAATCCAACACCCTTCACTTATTCTGCTGTAAGCGATGCAAATATTCTAAATTCAAAGGGAATAAAAACAATCAATCTTGGCGATGGTGTAAAAAATGCGCATACAGTAAAAGAATATATAGCTGTTAATAATCTTTTGAATCTACAAAAAGTTATTTTTTATTTATTAAGGAAAAATCTATGGGGATGATTTAAGTTAAATTATTTTAACATCTACCCCGCCGAAATAAGGCGGGGTTTTTATTTAAATTATTTTCTCAATTAAATATGAAAGAAAAAATAGAAACAAAAATTACTTTAGATCAGATGGCAGATTGGTATCAAAAAGCTATCGCCTATTCTATTGGCGATGAAACTTCTTTAAAATACTCTAGTTTATTTAAATCACAAGCGCAAGTTAAATTATTTGAGGGAAAAGCAATAACTAGTGAACAAGCATATTTAGATGTTTACCAAGAATTTTATCAAAATATTCTTGGACCCCTTGTGGTTGGATGGAGCGTGATGGCTCTTCAAACTTACAAGTCACTAAAACAATTTGATCCTTTAACTCAATTATGGTGGTTACCGCGTGATTCATACCCGGGAATGTGGGCGGCTGAAGTTTTATCTCCTGCCTTAGACCTGGATCCTAAAGTCAATAAAGCGGTCCATATTAACCGATTAAACCTTGGTATTAAAGATGAAATTGACCCATCTACTGGATCATTAGTTGAAAAAACTCCCAATCATTACAAACAAATAATTTCCTATATTCAACAACAGATAGGAAATTCAAAACATATCGTTGTGGCCGATTCCCTTCAGTATGCCTATATGATTGATGCTTTAAAGCAGGGTAAGAAATCTTTTTTATTGCCCAAGCTGGTAATGTTGGAGCTTTATGGCAAAATGGGCATATGCCTTCGCCTATTCTAGATGGAGTTGTTCCATCGAACGTCATTTTACTTCCAGTTGCTTTTTACAGTCATCTATGCGGTGGAGAATTTGAAGATACTGTACCAGCATATATAAATTATTTGGCTGAATTAACTAATAGTAATAAACTAACAATGAATAATTCAGTTAGATTTGATTTAGAAGCGTTAGCTGATGTTATGGAAGCAACTGTATGTAATCATGTTTCGGTACAGCAATTTAAAAAAGATGGAACACCAGTAATTAATACCCTTATTGATCCACTGGCTCAAAAATTCTCCATAGCGGCTGAAGAAGGTGTAAAATCCATGGCAAAAAGTTACTTTCCTATAATTCAAGCAGGAGACTGGCAAACATTTTTGTCTTTACAGCAGGAACATTTACAATCTTTATTTGGGCAGTTTGCTCAAGCCAAAGTTGGTAATCCTTCTCTGTTGGTTTATGCTGCTGCTCCATCTTTATCAAAAAGACGGACACTTTTTAATCATGTTTTAAAACAAAAAGATTGGTTACAAATTAAACCAGTTGTTTCCCATGTCTGGAAACCTAGTAGTCAAAAATAATCTTATGTTTAAGCAAATTTTTCCTAAAGCGTTTCCGATTATTGGGGTCATTCATCTTGATCCTCTTCCAGGAGAAATAGGTTTTTCTAAAATGGATTCTCTATTAGATCAGGTAAAAAAGTCTGTCGAGATTTTTCAGAAGTCCGAAGTTGACGGAATTCTGATTGAAAACGCATCGGATAAACCACACACGATGACAATCTCTAAGGCACAAGTATCGGCTATGAGTGTTTTGGTCAAACAGGCAGTTAATCAAACTAAAGTTCCAATCGGGGTTACCTGTTTACTTCTTGACTGGGAGGCTAATTTTGCCATTGCTAAGGCGACTGGGGCTAAATTTGTCAGACTTAACGTTTTTGTTGATAAAGTTATGCGCGATCCTGACACTTGGAAAACTATAAACACAAATTGCCGAGGTCTCATTGATATAAATCCTTTAGCTGTCAAATCCTACCGAAAAATGCTAAATGCAGAAAAAATTCTTTTGCTTGCCGATATCCACGTTAAATATATGATTATGCTCGAACCAAAAAAAACAATAGATTTATCAGCTAAACAGGCAGAATTTTACGGAGCTGATGCGATTATTGTTTCTGGTAATAGAACAGGCCTACCTACTGATGTAAAAGATACTGTTCAAGCAAAAAATGCCTGTAATATACCGGTTTTAATTGGAAGTGGTTTAGTTAAAAGGGATATTCCAAATTTATTATCTAAAGCTGATGGTGCTATCATTGGAACCGCCTTTGAAAAAGAAGAGGGAAATATAATTTTCTCTCAAGTAAATAGCTTTATGAAACAAGTTAATAAATTAAGAAAAAATCATGAAAAATAATATTGTCTATGCCGGAAATGTAGGCGTTGATTTTTATATTGATTTGAAAAAGATTTTCCCCGGAGGTAGCGCCTTAAATTTTGTGATTAATTATAAAAGTCCGTCTAATGACGATAATGTGTCTGTTGTATCAGTTTTAGGAAACGATCAGAATTCAGATTTTACAAAAAAATGCTTAATAAAAAATCAAATATTTATCAATCATTTATATATATTTTCTGGTAAAACAGCTGTCCAATATATTAAAAATAATATTAACGGAGAGAAAATATTTACTTATTATGATAATGGTGTTTTAGATAAATTTCAGCTCACAAATAAAGATAAAAAATTTATTTCTTCTCAAGACGCCGTTGTGACTACTGTGTATAAACAAATTATTAATCTGTTTGATCAAGTAATAAAGATAAAAACGAAGGGGATAAAAATCGTTGATTTTAGAGACCTATCTGATTTTAACAAAGACTTTTCGTTTATTCAAAAATATCAACATGATTTTGATATTTGTTATTTAAGTTTAAATATCAAAGAAAAATCGTTGATCAATAAAATAAAAAAATTCAGTAAACAAAAAAATAAGCTCATAATAGTAACTTTAGGTAAAAATGGTAGTATAGCTTTTTTTGGCAATGAAGTATTTATCCAAAAATCGTTGCCTGGAAAAGTAATTGATACCACTGGTTGCGGCGACGCTTACTTAGCTGGTTTTGTCAGCGAATATTTAAAAAGTAAAGATATTGCTAAAAGCATGTTCGTAGGAACTAAACTTGCTAGCAAAATAGCTTCACATTACGGAGCTGTTAATTATATTTAAGTTTTGCTATCATATAAAGCAATGATAAAGGATCAAGTACTCAAGGCTTTGAACGAAGTTTTAAAAAAACTTACCGTCGATAATATTGTAGTCGACCTTCAACCACCGGCGAATGCTGAATTTGGGGATTATTCAACTTCAATTGCCCTTAAACTAACAAAGATTCTTAAGAAAAACCCAATGGAAATAGCGGAAGATATAAAGAAGAATTTTCCTAAAAATAAATATATCGAAAAAATTGAAATCGTTAAGCCCGGCTTTATCAACTTCTGGATTTCGAAAGTGCAGTTAACTAGTCAACTACATGAATACGCTAAAGAGAAATTTGATTTTTCCAAATATCATTTTGGGCCAAATAAAAAGGTAATGGTCGAATTTGCTCATCCTAATACTCTAAAACTATTTCATATCGGACATCTTCGTAATATTTCAACCGGTGAAACAGTTGTCAGAATCCTTGAAGCAGTAGGTAACAAAGTCATTCGAAGCAATTATCAAGGCGATGTTGGCCTCCATACAGCTAAATGTTTATACGCTGTAAGAAACAAAAAATTAGAAATGAAAAAACTTAAAACAACATCAGATAAGACAAAATTTATTGGAAAAATGTACACCGAGGGAACTCGCGCTTACGAAGTAGATCCAAAAGCTAAAGAAGAAATCTTAAAAATTAATAAAATGATTTACGATCGTGACCTTGAAATAATGCCTTTATGGGAAGAGACTCGCAAATGGAGTCTTGATTATTTTGACGAAGTTTATAAGCGTGTATATAGCCATTTTGACCGATTGTATTTTGAAAGCGAGTTTTATGAAAGAGGAACTGAAGTATGTATGCAGGCCTTAAAATCTGGGATTCTTGAAAAAAGCCAGGGGGCAATAGTCTTTAATGGAAAAAAATATGGACTCGATACGCGGGTTTTTATCAATTCGCTTGGGTTTCCGACTTATGAGGGAAAAGAACTTGGCCTGGCTGAAAAAGAATTTTCTGACTTTGGAGAACTGGATAAAAATATCCATTGCGTTACCCCCGAGCAGTCAAGTTTCTTCAAGATAACTTTCAAGGTCGAGGAACTCTTGAATGAAAAAAAATATAAAAATAAGCAATACCATTTAGCCTATAACTGGGTTAATTTAAAGGAAGGTAAGATGTCTTCCCGGGTTGGTAATATTATTGAGGGTCCTTGGTTAATTGATGAAACAAAGAAGAAGATTGTAGAAAAATTTAAATGCGATGATGAAACGGCTGAGGTACTTGCAGTCGCTTCAGTTAAATATTCATTCCTTAAACAATCAGTGACCGACGCAATCGCCTTCGATCTTGAAGAATCAATCGCCGTTGACGGTAATTCAGCTCCATATTTAATCTACACATATGTTCGTTGTCAAAGTATTCTTCGCCGTCATTCTGGACGCGTTCCTTCGCTTTCCGCTCAGTCACTTGCCAGAATGGGTGAAAACGAATTAAATCTCATGAGGAAATTTAGTAAATTTCCTGAGGTTGTGAATAAGGCGGCCATAGATTTATCACCTAATGATATTGCCAATTATATTTATGATCTGGCTTCATCTTATAATGTGTTTTACCAAAAGAATCCCATTTTAAAAGCTGATGAAGAAATAAAAAAAATTCGATTGTTAATTACTCTCGCAACCGCAAATATAATTAAGAAAGGGTTGGATTTATTGGGAATTAAAACGGTTGAACGAATGTAAAATTAGAAATTATTATGGCATTTTTTGTCTGTAAAAATTGTGGTTACGGCTCTGCCTCTTGGTATGGCAAGTGCCCTGATTGCGGTGGATGGAACACTCTAGTTGATAAGCCTGAATTTAATAAAAATCCTTCAAAAAAATCCGAAAGCACCCGAAAAATTACCATAACTCCTTTCAATAAAATCACATCTAAAAATCAAGCTAGGATTAAAACTGGTCTTTATGAACTCGATCGAGTTTTAGGATCCGGATTTGTACCTGGAGAAGTAATTTTATTAACCGGTGAACCTGGAATTGGAAAATCGACTCTGATTTTACAAGCCCTTAAAAATATTAATGTTTTGTATATTTCAGGTGAAGAATCAGGTGAGCAAGTAAAAAGTCGAGCTGACCGGTTAAAAATAAATCTAGATAAATTTTTATTTTCAAATGATCTACAGGTTGAGGGAATTATTGAATCTGTGTCAACTTTAGAGGTTAAGCCAGAAGTGATCGCTATTGATTCAATTCAGACTATTTATTCTAAATCTATAGAAGGGGCTGCTTCTGGTGTGAGCCAACTAAAGGAAGTGACAAAATTATTGGTTAACTTCGCCAAAACTAATAACCTTACTGTTATTTTAATCGGCCACATCACTAAAGGAGGAGAAATTGCAGGACCTAAAACCGTAGAACATTTTGTTGACTGTGTACTTGCATTTGAGGGAGAAAAAATTTCAAATTACAGGCTTATTAGAGCCTCAAAAAATCGATTCGGAAGCACTGATGAAATAGGTATTTTTGAAATGACGCCGAGTGGACTCAAAGAAGTTACTAATCCTTTAGTATTTCTTGAAAATGAGAAAAATTTAATCGCTGGAAAATCGGTCATTGGCGTAACTGAGGGTCAAAGATCTCTTTTTTTTGAAATTCAAACTTTAGTAGTTCCGACTGCTTTAGCTGTCCCCCGCCGCGTCGTTAAGGGCTTAGATTTCAATAAAGTCCAATTACTTCTTGCAGTCGTTACTAAATTTTTAAATTTACCATTAGACCGTTTTGATATTTATGTCAATGTAATAGGCGGAGTTACCATCAAAAATACTGCGTCGGATTTGGGATTAATTGCTTCCCTTATTTCTTCTTTCAAAAATACGCCTCTCCCAAAGAATACAATTTTTACAGGTGAGGTTGGGTTACAAGGAGAAGTTAGGAAGGCAGTCGCTGAAGAAAAGATAATCACAGAGGCAAGAAGACTGGGGTTCAAAAAGATATTTTCATCAAAAATGATGAAGAATATCAAAGAGTTAAAAACTCTTATTTAGGTGATTTCTTTTGGAAGATCTTTTCTATTATAGTTTTTCTTCCGTTTGCTCCAGTTAATTCAATAGTTAATTTGTTTGTTCCTTCTCTGAGCGGAAATGAGTACTCAAATACACCATCTTTATTCTGATAAACTCTATCGCCAAAAATAACTACAGCTGCGTCGCGCTCAGTCTTTCCTATTAATTTGATTCTGTCTTCTGTGGTAAAGCTCGTTTTAATGGGCGAGATAATTGACATCTTTGGGGGAGAAAAATATAAGCTGAGTTGATAGCTAAAGTATATAAATATCAAAAAAGCAGCAAGGATAGCCACGGCGATAAAATATTTTTTTGATTCGGGCGTTAAATACCCAGAAGCAACTCTTTTTTTAAATTTGACTTCTTCTTTTTTCTCATAGTCGCGTCTAAAAAATGCCAATATTCTTTTTGGGTCGAGTGAAAGTACGCGAGAGTAATTTTTTAAAATTCCAATGATATAAATCTTAGAAGAAAAAAATGCCCAGTTATTTTCTTCAATAGCGCGAAGGTATTTTTCTCTTACTTTTATTTGCTTTTCAATATCGCTGAGTAATAACCCTTTGTTTTGTCTCTCTTTTTTAAGAATATCGCCAACGGTAGTCATAGTGAATTAAACCCTTCCTGTATATTCTCCAGTTTCAGGGTTAATGCTGATTGTCTCGCCGACTTTTACAAAAATTGGGACCATTACCATTGCTCCAGTTTCAAGCTTAACTGGTTTTTTTGCCCCAGACACCGTATCGCCCTTGGCCGCATCCTCCGCTTCAACGATCTTAAGCTTGACACTCATCGGCGGTCGTAAGGATAACGGCTTGTCATCATGTAAATATACATACATCCTATCGCCTTCTTTAAAAAACTTGCAGACATCGCCCACTATTGCAATAGGAAGGCTAAATTGGTTATATGATCGCTCATCCATTAAATAAAGATTCTCGTTATCCTTGTATAAATACTGCATTTCAACAGACTGTACATCTAGCACGTCTACTTGCTCATTTGATTTGTAGGCATAGTCAATATTTTTTCCAGAAATTAAATTTTTTATTTTAGCCTTCATTAGAGCAGAGCCTTTCCCAGGAGAATAAAAGTCAGCTTTTTGTACTTGCCAAACTTCACCTAAATGATTGACAAATTCTCCTTTTTTTAAATTTCCAGCATTAGTTTTCATATTTTTTCCTTTGTCATCCCGAACGAAGTGAGGGATCTAGTCCCGACGTAACGCCGGGACGTAAACAAAGATAATTACACTTCGCTAGATTTCTCCCCCGACTTAGTCAGGGTCGAAATGACTAATTAATAATGTTAATTAATTTTAATCTATCTATTGACACTACGTCTGCAAATATCATTCCTAATCTTTCCATCCCAATCGCAATCCCAGAGCAATGACCAAGCCCATATTTTAACGCTTCTATGTATTCATTGTCAATTGGATGAGCAGTTTTTCTGGATTTATTTCTTAATCTATCTTCTTCCTTAAATCTTTTTTCTTGCTCTTTCCAATCGGTAAGTTCAGTATAGCAGTCACCTAACTCGACACCTCTGATATAAAATTCAAATCTTTGAGCAGTTTTTCCGTCTTTATTTAATTTAGCAAGAGCGGCAAACTCTTTTGGATAATCATAGATTAAAGTCGCATAGCCTTTATTTCCTAAATGTGGCTCAATCTCGATTGTATAAATCTGTGACCATACGTCTCCATAGCTAAATCCGTCTATTCGATAACCTTTCTTTTGAGCTTTTGTCAAAAACATTTGTTGATCAAAAAGTTCCTTTTCAGAAATATCTGCGTATTTTTTAAATGCTTCTGCAACTGTTATTTTCTCCCACTTTTCAAATGAGATTGTTTTATCTTGATATGTAATTTTCAAATTTTGACTTTCACTTTTGAATTTTCCTGCCTGCGCAGTCAGGGACTTTTGACTTTCGACTTGGTTGCTTACGTACTGCAACATTTTTAACACTTCGTCAGCAATTCCCATATAATCGACTCCCAATTTGTAAAATTCAAGCATCGTAAATTCATAGGAGTGAAGGGTCGCAAGGGGATCGCTATTTCTAAACGATTTCCCAAGGTAATAACAGTCGCCAACTCCGTAAGCGAGTAATCTTTTTAAAAATAATTCCGGCGATGGAGTCAGATAAAGATTTTCTTTTTTGTCTAAATATTTGAACTCTGTCTTAAATACTTCAAGGTATGATTCTGGGATTAAAGAGGGTGACAAAACCGGAAGTTCTATCCTTAAATACCCCGATTGATTTAAGTAATTCGTAACCGCTTCAGTCACTTTAAGATATTTTTTATAGTTAATTATATTATTGTAAGAAGTCTTAATTTTCATGAAAAGAATTATAGCTCATTTTCAAGCTCCTCAAGGAGCTTTCTTCCGCGGGAGGTAACTCTCGATGGAATGCTAACTTTAAAGATTACATATTGATCACCTTTGTTATATGTTTGAGGGTTAGGAACTCCCTGGCCACGCAATCTTACTCTTGTTCCTGATTCCGTACCCGGCCTTACTTTTAGCTTCACCATTCCGTCAATTGTCGGTACTTCAATATTTCCTCCAAGAACTGCGAATGGATATGATATTTCTTTTTCAAAATATATATCTTGTCCTTCTCGCTTAAAATATGGATGAGGTTTTACTTGTACCTGTAAATCAAAATCAGAAAATCTAATTGTCATTCCATTGGCTACTCCTGCTGGTATCTTTATATTTTTTGTCTCACCTTTAATTACAGTTTGTTTTTCAGTTCCATGGACCGCTTCATCGAAAGTTAAATTGATTTGAAAAATTTCTCTCCTTGCTTGCCTTCGTCCGCCGCGTGAAAATGGAGATTGAAATCCAAAAAATTGTTCAAAAATTTCAAAGGGATCTGAAAATCCTCCAAAATCTACATTTTCAAAACCACCTCCCGAAAAATCAGTGTAAACCTTAAAAGGACCTTGTTGATAGTATTGACCTCCCGATTGTCCTGCCTGTCCACCCATTCCCCCTCTTTCAAAAGCCGACTCTCCATATTGATCATACATCTGCTTTTTTTGAGGGTTAGATAACACCTCATAAGCCTTATTTATCTCTTTAAATTTAGCCGTTGCGTCGGACGCCTTATTACGATCTGGATGCCATTTAAGAGCTTGTTTTTTATAAGCGCTTTTTATCTCTTGATCAGTTGATCCTTTTGCGATTCCTAAAATTTCATAGTAATTTGTCATTGTGTATTTACAACAAAAAGATTCTGGTTTCGTCGACTCCGTCTCCTCCCCAGAATGACGTCATTCTGGCAAGAGAACAAAGTGAACGCGTCCAGAATCCAATTTGTTTTTAATTAGTTAACGACTTCTCCCTCTTCTACCTTTCCCTTGTCCTCCGTAGCTTTAGCAGAGGAGGATTTTTTTTCTTCGCTTTTCTCTTCAGGTTTGCTTTCTTCAGATTTGACATTTGAGCTTTGAGCTTTGGGATCTTGATTATACATCGCTTGACCGATCTTTTGAAGAGATGTCGATAGATCTTGCGTCTTTGCTTCAATGTCCTTTACGTCTCCCTTGCTGATTGAGTCTTTGAGTTCTTTTATTTTCTTTTCGACTTCTTCTTTAATTGTTTTATCTGCCTTTTCGCCGGCGTCTCTAAGCGATTTTTCAGCCACATATATCATGTTCTCAGCTTTATTCTTCGCTTCGATTTTTTCTTTTTCTTCCTTGTCTTTTTCGGCGTTTTTTTCAGCTTCTTCCTTCATCTTTTCTATTTCTTCTTTCGTAAGTCCCGTTGATCCTGTTAGCTTAATTCCTTGAGATTTTCCTGTCGCCTTATCTTTTGCATTTACCGATAAAATACCTGAGGCGTCGATATCAAATGATACTTCAATCTGAGGCACTCCTCGAGGCGCAGGTGGAATACCATCGAGAACAAAACGTCCAAGCGATTTATTATCTCGAGCTAAAGGTCTTTCACCTTGTAAAACATGAATCTCGACTTGTGTCTGATTATCTCCGGCCGTTGAAAAGGTTTCTGTCTTTGCCGATGGGATTGTTGTATTTCTGACAATAAGTGGTGTCATTACCCCACCAAGTGTCTCCAGCCCGAGCGTGAGAGGTGTGACGTCTAATAGAACAACATCCTTTGTTTCACCCGTTAGTACTCCTGCTTGAATTGCAGCTCCGACTGCGACGACCTCATCAGGATTCACTCCTCTATTTGGTTCTTTTTTGAAAAATTTCTTTACTTCTTCTACAACAAGTGGCATTCTGGTCATTCCGCCAACCATTACAACTTCATCAATTTTTGATACGTCGACCTTTGCATCTTTTAGGCAATCTTTTACCGGGCCAAAGGTTTTTGTCACTAAATTCCCAATCAAGGACTCTAATTTAGCCCGAGTTAATTTCATCACAAGGTGTTGTGGCTGACCATCGGTAACTGTGATGAATGGCAGGTTGATCTCAGTTTCAAGAGAAGTCGATAATTCTATTTTTGCTTTTTCGGCGGCATCTCTTAATCTCTGAAGAGCTTGGGAATCTTTCTTTAGATCAACGCCGTGTTCTTTCTTAAATTCATCAGCAATGAAGTCCAAAATAACACGATCAAAGTCATCTCCACCTAAATGAGTATCTCCATTGGTTGCCTTTACCTGAAACACTCCCTCACCTAACTCAAGTATTGTGATATCAAAGGTTCCTCCACCTAAATCATATACGGCAATTGTATGAGCGTGCTTTTTATCAAGTCCATAAGCAAGCGCGGCTGCGGTTGGCTCATTAATGATTCTTACAACTTCAAGACCGGCTATCTCTCCCGCTTGTTTAGTTGCCTGACGTTGCGAATCATCAAAATATGCAGGTACGGTAATAACAGCTTTCTCGACTTTTTCCCCTAGATAAGCTTCAGCATCTGCTTTTATTTTTTGTAAAACTTGAGCAGATATTTCTTGAGGTGTATAATCTTTTCCGCCGATTGTAACTACTGCCATTTTGTCTCTTCCCTCTTTGATTGTATATGGAAGCCATTTGCGATCAGATTCAACTGATGGATCGTTAAATCTTCTTCCCATCAATCTTTTGATTGAAAAAATTGTGTTTTTTTGGTTCACTACCATCTGTCTCTTAGCAACATCTCCAACCACTCGTTTAACAGGGTCAACGACTGAAGGAATTACATTTCGTCCTTCGACAGAATGGATAACTTTTGGCTTTCCACCTTCCATAACCGCAACACAAGAGTTAGTTGTACCTAAGTCGATACCTATTATTTTTCCCATATTACTAATATTAAACTTTTAATAAATTTAAAACTTATAAACTTTTATTTGCTTCTAATTTTGGATTTTGAACTTCAATTTTCTTTGATACTTTTACTTGTGCGACCCTCAAAACTTTGCTGTTAATTCTATACCCTTTTCTTAATACTGCGGCTACTATATTTTCTTTATTTCCTTCTACCATATCAATTACCTCGGCCGTATAAGGATCATACTCTTTATTTATAACTTCTATTTCTTGAAGTCCTACTTCTTTTAAAATATTAAATAAATTGTCTTTGGCTAATTTAAGTCCCGGATCATTGACAAAAGCTTGGGCTTTTTCAAGATTATCCAAGAATGGTAATATTTTTAGAATTAAGGTGTTATTAGCTGACTTGATGATTCCCTCCCTTTCTTGACTGACTCTTTTTTCAAGGTTTTGATAGTCGGCCAATGCTCTCAGATACTTACTTTTAAACTCTTCAACTTGGTTTTTAAGTCGTGTCAACTCTAATTCTAATTTGTCATCAATTTTTTTAGTTTCTTTTTTCTTTTTTTTATCGTCCATATATTTATTTATTTATAATTTTTGTTCTTTTATTATTTCCTCGATTAGATTTGAAAAATATTTTATCTGCGGGATAACTTCCTCATAATACATTCTTTTGGGTCCAACAACTCCTATCATCCCTTTAATTTTTGCGCCATGGAATTCTCCCCAAACTGAGGCACAAGAATCAAAAGCTGAGTCATGAAAATCCTCTTCTCCAAGCATGCACATGACATCTTCTTCTATTTGATCAAAATCGTTAAGTATCCTAAACCAAAAAGGAACTTCATCCAGTCTTCCAAATAAACTTCGCGATAAATTGATATCAAAAAATTCCGGCTCAGACAATAAATTACCAACTCCTGCATAATATAGATCGCCATAATTTGTTGTGATTAAAGATAAAAGCCCAGTTTTTTGAGATAAAACTTTAGTCGCCTGGGAAAGTAATCGGTGAGCTTCCGACCTTTCATCCCAAATGCTATTTTTGTATGATACTTCGTCGGTTGTCGACATCTCTTTTTGCTTCATCAAGTGCTTTATAAAAAACCTAAATCCTTTTGCTGAAGGAATTCTACCTGATGAAAAATGGGCCTTTTTCAGATAGCCTTTTTTGGCTAATTCGACCATTTCATTACGGATCGTTGCTGGTGAAACCCCGAGCTTGTATTTTTTTTCAAGGATCTCACTTCCGACAGCGTCTCCACTCTCAGAATATTCTTTGATGATCACCCGTAAAATATCTACTTGTCTCTGGGTTAGATCTTCCATAAGTAATTAGCAATATAACATATACTCTGCTAACTTGTCAAGAGTATTTTAAAATTCACAGTTATCTATTCAAATGCTCGCAGACCCCGTATACCCGCCCTTCCGAGGCATGGATGTAAACCATGCGAGGAAGTAAGGGTTATGCAGGGGTTAAGGGGAATTTCAATAATCCGTCTTAAAATAATTCAAATGAAGAAATAATTTCTTCAAACTCATTTTGAAGAAGTGTGTCTGCTGGTGCTTTAATTATTGTAAATTTTAAATTTTTATGAAAAAATATTATCTTCTCATATGCTGATTCGTTTTCTATAAATCTATTATTCTCAGGTCTTTTAGGATTACTGCTTTTCAACCATGACCCTGTATTACTTGGTCCCGTTGTTCTCCATCGAATAGATGACTCATTACCTATACTTTGTCTTGTTAGATAATATTGTGTTTCGTAAGGTATATTATGAGATGAGTCTGAATATCCATATTTATCTAACCTATCTTCTATGGTTTTATCGTTTATAAAAATATAAAATTGCAATTCATTATTTTTTGTACCGTATATTTCGATTGATTTGTTTGATCTAATATCTACAATGTACGCATCCCCAAGACCTGGATCCTGTTTAAATGCCCTTAAATAATAATTCTCTGGATATTTTAATGAAAAACCTAATTCGCTATTGAGATAAGATTTCCAATTGCTCGTATCCAGTTCCTTGTAAGGTATTGATGTAGGAATTGATAGATTTTTGTAAATTATTAGCGGTGGTTTGACAGGAGTTTTCGAAAAATTTACTAATAATCCATACCTATATCCAAGGTAAAAACTGATTATAACTAGTAAAATTAAGGAGAGTATTTTTATAATTAATCGAGTCATTATTATATTGTATCTTGCTCCAACAAATTAAGCAAATATGGTCTCGGTTATACAATGATATAATTAAGCCATGCTTGATAAATATCATATAGTTTTGGCCGTAGGAGCTTTTATTGTAGATCGCGAAAAACGATTACTAATTGTAAAAAAGTCTCCGCAAGAAAAAATTGACGGAGGGCTTTGGACAATTCCTGGCGGAAAAGTTGATCCAAATGAGCCAATAATAGACGCCTTGCTTAGAGAAACATTGGAAGAAGTAAATCTCAAAATAAAACCGGTAAGATGGATCGGAGAAGATGTATTTGAAAGTTCGGGCTATTTCTACCATGCCCAGCACTTCCTCTGCAAAGCTTATCAGTGTAATGTTACACTGGAAAAAAATCTTACCGATTATCACTGGCTCAAAAAATCTGAGGTTGAAAAATTTGAATTTCCGGTTAATATTAAAAAAAGAATTCTTGAAATTTTATGATCAAATTAGGTGCTCATCAATCGATTGCAGGAGGACTTCATGAAGCGTTAAATAGAATAAATTCAATCGGTGGAAACTGTCTTCAAATTTTTTCTTCGTCTCCCCGCGGATGGAATTTCGCTAAAATCGATGAAGGGCAGGTTTCAAAATTTCTCAATCTAAAATCTCGACTTAAAATTGATCCTATATATTTCCATGCGTCATATTTGGTCAACTTGGCTGACGACAGTAAAACTGGTCACTTATCTAAACTTTCTCTAATTGCCGAAATGAATATCGCACCTAGTCTTAAAATTAAAGGATCAATTATTCACCTTGGATCATTTAAAGATCAAAGATCAGATATTAAATATCAAAAATTTATATCAAATATTATTGAAGTTCTGAATAAGACACCCAAGGACGCTTTATTTATTATTGAAAATGCAGGAAATAAAAAAATAGGTCAGACACTGGATGAGATTTCAAAGATTGTTAAAGATGTAAATAATCCTCGGGTCCGTCTTTGCCTTGATACTTGTCATTTATTTTCAAACGGCTATGGTTTTAAAAACGAAGGTGAGTTGAATAAGTTTATTGAAAAACTTGATGAACTTGAATTACTTGAGAAACTGGAAGTTTGGCACATTAATGATAGTCGCGATCCTTTCTCATCCGGCCGAGACCGTCATGAAAATATTGGAAAAGGAACGATTGGAATTGACGAATTCAAGACTTTATTAAATCATCCAAAAACAAAAGAATTTCCGTTTATAATTGAGACACCTGGTTTTGATGGTAACGGTCCGGATAAAAAAAATATTAATGCTTTAAAAAATTGCCTAAAATAAATTACATTTCTCTAATTTTTAAATATATGAACAAAAAATTTTGTTTTAATAAAAAAATATTATTTTTTATACTATTTGCGATTCTTTTGCTACTATTTATTTTAATTATGAGTAAGCTCGTTTTAATAAAAACTTCTTATCGGTCATCTGCTTCGGAAATCAGTAATACCAATGATAAATCAGGCTCCTATATTATTGGCGGAACATCGGTATTAGACCCAAAAAAATGGCCATTTACAGTTATTTTGTTTGATATTTTCGATAAGAAAAATTTTGAGCCATTGACTTATAGTTTTTGTAGCGGTTCATTGATTTCACCAAAATGGGTTTTAACGGCCGCGCATTGCGTTTTTGAAAGAAAAAATAATGTAAGTGAGTTAGGAGTAGTTATAGGTTTAAATAATATCGCAACATGGCAAAACAAAGATATTTATATATTAAAAAAAATTATTATTCACGAGAATTTTAATAGTACAACCTTAGAAAACGACATTGCATTGCTTGAATTAGAATCACCAGTAAAATCTTTTAATACTATTAAAACAATATCTCTTAACGATGATTTGAGTTTAGAAAATATCAAAAGTAAAACTCAGAAGTATCAATATGGAGTAATTCTTGGCTATGGACTAACGGAGGAAAATGGCCCAAAGGTTAATTCACTTTATCAGGGTGTAATTCCTATTCGCTCTAAAGAGGTAGCGGACAAATATAAGATTAAGAATACCCAAATTGCTGCTGGTTACGTTTATGGGGGAGTATGCCCTACTCACGGTGATTCGGGAGGGCCTTTTATCTCCTGGAATGGAACACGATGGTTACAAATAGGAATTACTAGCTGGGGATTCGGATCCGCTTGCATAAACGGAACTTCTCTACAATTGTATACGAGAATTTCCAGTTATCTTGATTGGATTAAAGAAAAAACTTCTCAAGTAATTTGCAATGTATCTTGTCATAAGGTTTTTATCGGACCAAATCAGGGGCTTTTTTTTGGTATTCCTTTGACTGAAAAAGAATTAAAAGAATTTAATTGTAGGTGGAACGGTGTTGGCGAAACCTTGTATGAGACTTTTACAAAATGTTTACAGCCTACACCGTAGTTTTAAAAGGACTATAATTTACCTACAAATCTTTTATCAACCTCGGAGCCTGCCTGCCGGCAGGCAGGGTTGACTTTCGGATTGGCAGAATAATCAGAATATGATCAAAATTTATAAAAAACTTGTTTATTCACTAAAGAAGAAATTTACAATTGATGAAGAAGTAGTTCAAAAATTTCATGATTATTTTGACTCAACATCGCGTCATACAAAAGAAGTTAATCTTGACGCTCACATATGCTCATTTTTTGTCCCCGTTGATAGAATTAATCACCTTGTGTATCTCGGCCATCATATTAAAGCCAATGATTGGATTCCACCGGGTGGGCACATAAAAGCCGGCGAGGACCCAGAGGAGACAGTGAGGCGGGAGTTTGAGGAAGAGCTTGATCATAAGTTAACTATGGAAGAAATTGTTCTTTTTGATCTATCAGTAACCGATCTAAACCCAAATTCCAGACATTCTTGTAAAAGATATTATGATTTTTGGTACATCGTCTTTATTGAGAGGCTTAATTTTAATTTCTTAAAAAAAGAATATTATGACGCGGGTTGGTTTTCTTTTAAGGAAGCTCGAAAAATAATTAAAACTACACATTATAATCAGATTGTTCAGAAAATAAAGGTCTTGCTCTAAGCACTCCTGTTATAATTATTGCATGATAAAACTCCCTAAAGCCATTTCTGATTTCATGACTATTTTTAACAAAAATAAGTATGAAATATATGTAGTTGGTGGAGCTGTCCGGAATTTACTTTTAAACAAAGAGGTAACAAATTGGGACTTCACAACAAATGCTATACCTGAAGAAATTCAAAAACTATTTCCTGATTCATTTTATAACAACGACTATGGCACAGTCTCAATTCCATCTAAACTAATCACGATCTTCGAGGTGACACCTTTCCGAAAAGAAGGCAAATACAAAGATAATCGTCATCCCTCAAGCTTGAGTTGGGCAAAAACAGTTGAAGAAGACCTTGGTCGACGAGATTTTACTGTTAACGCTATCGCCTATGATGGTAAAAAAATTATTGATCCTTATGACGGACAAAAAGATTTGAAGGGTTTGCTTATTAAGGCTGTGAGGGACGCAGACGAAAGATTTAAAGAAGATGCTTTAAGGATGCTAAGAGGGGTGAGATTTGCAGCAGAGTTGGGGTTTTTAATTGAAGAAAAAACAAAAAATTCAATTTCGCAAAACGCAGGTCTTATTTCAAATATTTCATGGGAGCGGATTCGGGATGAATTTTTGAAAATACTAAAAAGTGACTTTCCGTCCGAAGGAGTTTTATTCCTGAAAAATACCGGACTTCTAAGTTATATATTGCCAGAAGTTGATATTTGCTTTACGATCCCGCAAAAAAGTCCAAATCGTCATCATGTATATGATGTCGGGACTCACCTAGTAATGGCTCTAAAAAATTGCCCATCAAAAGACCCAATTACAAGATTTGCTACATTAATTCATGACATTGGAAAAGCTAGTACTTTTAGGCGTGAAGAGACTACTGGCCAAATAACATTTTATAATCATGAAGTAGTTGGAAAAAGACAGGCCGAAGAAATTGCTAGTCGCTTTAAACTTTCAAATGTAGAAAAAGATAAATTAATTACACTTGTTGCCGAGCATCAATTTACCGTATCTGAGCTTCAGACTGATAAGGCAATAAGAAGATTTATAAAAAGCGTCGGAAAAAATTACCTCCAGGATATGCTCGATCTACGAACTGGTGACAGGATTGGATCTGGCGCTAAGCCCACATCATGGAGAAATGAGTTGTTTAAAAAAAGGCTTATTGAAGTTCAAAAGCAACCATTTGCAATTAAAGATCTTAAAATTAATGGTGAGGATGTTATGAAGATTCTAAAAATCAAGCCGGGGCCAAAAGTAGGAATAATACTTACAAAATTATTTGAACTTGTAGTTGAGAAGAAAATTGAAAATGAAAGAAAAATGCTCCTAAAACAAACTGCTTTAATTAATTAAATAATTAAAGTTGTAGCTAATTGTTCATTTTCTATTATTGTTTCTTCACCATGACCGGGTAAAACCTTTGTTACCTTAGGAAGTTTTAGTATTTTTGCAAGCGATTCTTTTAGATGTTTTTTATTACAATATGCGAAATCGTATCTACCAATTGCCCCTTTAAAAAGCAAATCTCCACATATTAGAGTATTTTCTTTTTCTAAATAAAAAACACATCCACCGGGTGTATGACCAGGGGTCTTTATCACTTTCATTCCAAATGTTTTTTCTAAAAATGGTCCTTCTTTGAAAAACTTTATATTCAAAGGTTTTATTATATTGGTTTTATAACCCAAAAAATATTCAGAAGTTTCTTCTAATCTGTCAATTAAAAATTGATCACCCTTAAAAATATATAAAGGGATATTGTAAGAAAGTTGGATCTCCCCTACTGCCATTAAATGATCAAAATGACCGTGCGTTGCTAAAAGTCCTAATAAATTCAGCTTTCTTCTTTGAATTTCTTCAAGAATAAAAGGTGCATCATCCGCCGGATCAACAATTAAGCAGTTATTACCATTAATCACAAAATAACAATTTGCCTGCATTTGGCCTAAAGGAAATCTAATTATTTTCATAAAACGTCAGGAATTTTGCCACTCAACAAAATCGCAACCTATTGCTATTTTCTGCTTCGGATCCCATTGATTAGTTGAGCATTTTTTCAGTTTTTTTCCAGCCGCGGTTGTGAATAAAACGAGCTTCGATCCACACTTAGGACAATCCTCTTCAAGCGGTTCTGTTGTCCCCTTAATCCACTCGATAAAATCACATCCTCCAGCTGTCTTAGTCTTTGGATCCCATGTTGAAGTTGAGCACTTTTTCATTTTTTTACCAAATCTAGTGACTGACATTATGAGCGGTGAGCCGCATTTCGGGCATTTTTCATCCAATTTAATTGGCTCAACTGGTAACCATTTTACATAGACACATCCATCTGTGGTCTTCGTTTCTGGATTCCAGCTTCCGGTTGAACAACGTTGTAATTTACGGCCGGTCTTGGTCGTTGTAATTTCCCCAAGGGGAGCACCACACTTTGGACACATTTCTACCTCAGCCTTTTTTTCCTCATCTTTAACTGTCTTCATATAAAAGTTATAAATTTATAATCGTTATAATTGTTATATTAATTAAACTAAATGTCAATGGACTATATGCTACAAAAGAAAAATCAATCCACCAGCTGGTGGACAAAACTCAAATCTCAGATATTTTTATGTTTCTTTTTTTCTAACCAGACAAGGATCGGCGTTGCAATAAACGGAGAAGAATATGTACCTGTAATAGTCCCAATTAACAATGTTATTATAAAAAATCTAATAGTTGCTCCACCCATAAGAGTTAAAGCTAAAAGCATAAATATGATTGTCATCGAATTATTAAGCGATCTAACCATGGTCTCGGTCAGCGCTTTATTTGCAAAATACTCAATATTGCCCCGACCTTCATCTTTTAAGTACTCCCTAATTTTGTCAAATATTACTATCGTATCGTGAACGGAAAAAGACATTGTTGTTAAAACTGCAGTGACAAACATTATATCAAGTTCTGCTTTATAAAAATGAGACATTAGTGAGTAGCTTCCTACGACAACAAGAAAATCATGAATCATTGCAAGTACAGCTGAAAGTGCATAATTAAAACCTTTAAATGCAATGCTCATATATATTAGAATCCCAACGATAGCAAGAAGCGAGGCAATAAAAGTTTTTGTCATTGTCTCGCGGCCAAGAATTGGTCCAACCGTTTCTGATCTTAAAATAATTATTTCCACATTTAATTTGCTTTCAAGATTTTTTTTGAAACTCACTTCCGTTTTTTCATCGACCACCTTGGCCTTAATAGACAGAACGTTATTATTGATTTCAATATCATTAGTCTCGATTTTATTTGAAGTGATTATTTCCTTGATCTTTTTTAGGTCTACGCTTTTGCTCAGTTGATATTGCATGTTTGTCCCACCTACAAAATCAATAGAATATCTATATCCCCACTTAACGATAGAAAAGAGTCCCGCACTAATAATAAATAAAGAAATAAGAAAATAAATAAATTTATACTTTAAAAAGTTAACCATAATTATTTTGATTGTTTATAAAAAACATCAATTAATCTCTTTGTTATTACAATGCCAGTAAATAGGCTGGTTGCGACTCCTATTGCAAGTGTTAAAGCAAATCCTCTCACCATCCCAAACTGCGGCAAGAATTCCCAATTAAGCGGGTTAAATAAAATAAATGCAACCGTAAGAGTTGTTATGTTGGCGTCTTTTATTGCGTCTATTGCCCGACCGAAGCCTAAGCGGGTTGCCATCTCAAAATCTCTCCCCCTTCGTAGCTCTTCCTTGACCCTCTCAAATATTAAAATATTTGAGTCAACTGCCATTCCAATCGATAGTATAAATCCAGCTACCCCTGGAAGCGTTAAGACGACAGGAATAATACGAAATATTGCCATCGATATTAATCCATATATTATTAAGGCAAGTGATGCAATTATTCCAAGCTTGCCATAATAACCAATCATAAATACCAAGACCATTAGTAAGCCGACCATTCCCGCTGATACGCTTTTCTTGACTTCAAGCGCTCCAAGTGAGGGGCCAATATTTTTTTGCTCAACTAGCTGAACTGTCATCGGCAATGCCCCAGAATTTATCGCGATTGCCAATTTTTTTGCTTCATCAACAGTGAAGGTACCCGTAATAACCGCATCACCTTCAATGATTTCTTGCTGGACAACTGGTGCTGATACAATAAAATTATCAACTACGATTGCAACTGGTTTTCCGATATTTCTTTTTGTAACTTCTGCAAATATCTTTGATCCCTCAATACTAAAAACCAAGGCGACCTGGGGTTTCCCTGATTGAGAATCAAAAGTTATATTGGCTTTTTTTATGTGCTTACCCGTTAAACCTGTATCTTTAGTTAAACGATCAAGTACAGGTGTAGTCGTTGCAATTTTTGGATCTATTATTTCTTCTTCTCTAAATGTTAGTTGGGCCGTTTTACCAATAAGCGCAATCGCTTCGTCAACCTTATCAATTCCCGGTAAATCAACGCTTATTCTGTACTTCGATCCCGATTTAATCGTTGAGACAGTTGGCTCAGATACCCCAAAAAAATTAACTCTTTTTTCAATAATATCACGACTTGAGTTTAAGGCATCCGTTAAATCTTCCGCCTTGATATTCTTTGTATCGGCTTCAAATACTAAATGACTTCCTCCTTTAAGATCAAGTCCGAGTTTTGTCTTGAAGTCTTTTCTTATCAACATTCCAAAAATACTGAAGTTTAATGATAAAGGATTTATTGTGTATTCAAAATTTTTTTTGGCTATGTTTATCTTAATTTTATAGTTCTCAGGCAGATCGATTAAAATAACTAGAAGTGATATAAAAATCAGGAAAATCGTTTTTATAATTCGCATATTTATTTAAGAAGTTCGTCTTCGGTCCCAACTAGCATGACCTTCGGTTGCTTTAAAAATCTCCAAATAAAGGGATCGTTATTTTTCTTACGGAAAACAAATTCATCTTCTGTCATAACCGTATAATTAATCGGGCGGCCAAAAGTTATCTCCCCTTCCTTAACAATAGATTCAACTTCAGCAACAACAATAATACCAACAAAGAGTAAATATATCTCATCTTCTTTTATAATTATATTTTTAGGAAACTTCATTGAAAGAGTTACAAATTTTACTTTTCCAATTTTTGATAGGTTCTTAGTAATAAGCGAAGATACTATATTTGTCTTTGCAAAAATTCTCGTAAACTCATCATAAAATTGATAGTTCTTGTTTAGGGAATAGTAGATTTTATTTAATCTTCTTTCTTTGAGAAGTAATTTTTCATCTGTTAAAATGTCTAATTCCCGTGAAACTGCATTTACTTCTTCATCAATTTCCCGAACAATTTTACGTAAATAAAAATTCTCACCCGGACGATGAAAAAACCATTCAAGAATTTTTCTTCTAGCTTTTGAGGGAATGATATGTAATAGCATTTAATAAATTAAACTTAATAAGTAACCTTATTGCCGATTGGCAGGATTTCAATAAATACCTGGCCCCGGACAATTGAGACCTCACTACCACTAACATCCGCAAATTTTATCATTGATTCATCATCTTCCCGTGCCCACTTGCCTTTTATCACTTTACCATTTTGAAAAATTAAAGCATCGCCTGATCCAGTCGTCTTATAAAGAATGTGCCCACCCTCATATCCATCATTCGCTGGTGATTCTTTAGTAAACATGATGATTACATTTTTGGTGCTTAATTGTTTGTTGGTGTTTTTATCCTCGTGTGGTGTGCCTCCATTTTCTCGTTTATAAGAATTTGTGGTTTTATCATAGTTCCAAACAACATTAAAATCTGAGGCAAAACTATCCCAAAAACCAAAATCTATTTTTGATACTCCTCCCCTACTTTCTGTCTTTGCATCATCTTGTACTTTAAAAGGTGTAAAACTTTTATCCCATCTTACGTTGTCAGAATCAACTTCTGTTAGCTCCCGCTTATCAGCCGCGTACTGCCAAAGCTTCGACGGCGAAGAATATACAGTGTGCTCAGTCGCACGATTTGGAAGCCTGTCATAATCTCTCCAAAAATAAGGGAAAGGAACCGAGAATTGATTCAGATCATTATATGAAGACCACTCAATTTCCTTTATATATCCAAGGGCGTCAGCTGGACCCGGAGTATTAGCTCCTCCAACATGTGCATATAAGGGGTTTTTTCCAAATGCTTCTAGTAGTTTTATGAAGTAAATCCTGGCTGATCTAACTGGTCCTACGATTGATGTGTCCTTACAATAAAAAACTGCCAAAAATCTAGTAATTCCACCTTCCGCAACCGTTTCAAAGACGACATCAGCTGATGATAGTCCAGACTGTGGCCTTGCTTCTTTATGGTTTTCAATCATAATACCGAGCGGCCGTCTTTTTTCCCATTTTTCTTTTTGCGTTTTAGTTAATAGTTCTCCGTTAATTGGACACTCTTCAGTTTTTGGTTCATTAGTTACTTGAGCCCCGTTACCATTTAATTTTGGTGGTCTATAATTTGAAAGTGGAGATAGGATATTTATACTTCCATCTTTTTTAAATAACGCAAAAGATGTAAAAGCTGATAAAAAAAATACAACAAAGGTAATTGCCAACCCTAATTTTTTATTAATCATCATTGATCTTTTAAACTATTAATAAGTAACTATTTATGAGGCTTTTTCAATTGCTTTAACCTCTTCTTCAGATAACTCATACTCGTCGCCCTTACCCTTTTTAACCCTTTTAGTATACACTCTTAACCCTTCTTTAGTATATATAAAATTCAAGGTTATACCATTATTTTCTCTATCTGTAAGCGCAATCACAAAACTTTGCTCGCCACCTATCCGATCAAATGGATTAAATCTAACTAATCCCATTTTCTGGATGTGAAATTTCGATTCTTTAATTTGATTTGCAAGGTCGTGCTTTAATTGGTTAATTTCTGTTTCATTTCTTTTATCAGTTGATATAAGCAAATCTAAAATATCATCCAACTTTTCCTTCTTAGTTTTTGAAATAAGATTGTAATAATGATTCCTGAGCTTTAGTAAAAGCACCGTTAAAAATATAATCCAAACAAAAAATATAACTAAAACTACGTTAACTAACATTAATTACATTTTAACTATTTAAAAAAAATCTGTCAATTATAAATGTAGGCGCATTTGACATTTCGGCCTCGACATTTTATAGTTATACCGTATGCCTAAGAAGACTCGAAAAGAAAAGATTATTGCACAATATAGAAAACAGCTGCAAATGATTAAATCGCAGACTCCTGCAGTTATAAATATTACTGATGTAAAATCAGATATAAAAGAAATCTCTACAAAAACAGAAAATACAAATAGCGGGATTTTGCCCAAGGTCAGCCCGTATTTTTACGGAGATTTGAAAAAAAGCATTCTCTTAATCATGTTTATTCTTATTATTGAAACCGGATTATTTTTTTCTCAATTAATTAAATAGAAGGGGGGTGAAACTAATATATGGCATCAATGTACTGTGTAAAATGTAGAGCAAAAAGAGAGGATGATAAAGCGCAAAAAGTTACCATGAAAAATGGCAAGCCTGCAATGAAAGGTAAATGTCCAGTATGCGGAACCGGAATGTATAGAATCGGAGCTGCATAATATTTTGTTTAAATAAAATACCTAATAACCCCGATTTGGTCGGGGTTATTCTTTTATAAGTGGAAAGGATTTAATTTTTTTGTAGACAGTTTCATGGCCACCTAGCAAGCTTTCAAATAAAATAATTTTTTTTACTTCAAACACGGACTCAATATCAAGTTTTTCCAACCTTTTTTTTAGAACAAAGTATTGTTGTTTAGATGGTATTTTTGCGCGGGCGATTGTTATATGAGGAACAAATTTAAAATTACTTGATGCGTCCTTAATAAAACTTCCCCTGAGTCTCGCGCTTAGTTTTTCTATCTTTTTTTCTCTTCTGAAATTCACATATAAAGTAATTCTATTTTTCATAAAAAGATCGCATCCCACTGAATATAGGTAGAAAGATTCTTGATCAAATAGCGTATCTTCAATTCTTTTTTTTATTTCGTTGACGTTCTGAGTTTCTCCAAAAAAGTGTATCGTAATATGATAGTTTTCAAAATTATTCCAAAGAAACTGAGGGTACTCTTTTTTTAATGGCGTAAGTTGAAGGTTTATACTCTCCTTAACTTTTATTGGTAAGTCAACTGCTAAGAAAAGTCTCATAAATTTTTTTGGTTGAGAATTCCTTTATCACAGGAACAACAATTTTTAATTGTCCGCCAATTTTCTCTATTTGATTTTTTTTCAACAGAATTTTTGGGTCATTTGCTGTAACGGCAACAAAATCCGGGTTAATTTTTCTAACCATTTCAAAATACTCTGCGTCAAAATTAAACTTTGGTAAAAGTAGTATCATATCAACTTCGCGGATGCTTGCGAGTATTTCCGCCCTCTCCTTTTGATTATGCACCGGAGTCCTGTGTTTGTTTTTTTTAATGAATTCGTCCGACTCAAGAACGATTATTAAATAGTTCCCACAAAGTGAAGCGTTCTTCAGAAATTTTAAATGACCAAAATGTAAAATATCAAAACATCCACCGACTAAAACTGTTTTCTTGTCTTTAAAGAATTTTTTAAAGAATGATGTTTTTATTTTTAGATCACTATAAGGAATAATTAATGCTTTATTTTTCATAATATTATCTCACGAAGATTTCTTCGAAACAAAATCAAAATGTTAATTCTTTTAATTTCTGTATTCTAATTTCATAAAATGGAGTAATAATTCTTTCGGAGATAAATACCCGTAATTCTTCTTGATTAAGATTATACATATGTAAACGGCAATTGATTTTCAGAGAAATTTTCTTCAACTTTAATTAATTTTTTAGAAACATTTAGATTTTTTTTACCAGTTTCATTTTTAAACCGTTCAATTGCTATATTATAATACTCTGACAAAATTTCAATCCCAACAGAATTCCTATTAAGAAACGAAGCGGAAATTGAACTGGTACCACTTCCTAAAAATGGATCGAGGATTAAATCTCCCTCTTTTGTAAATAATTTAATGAACCACGAAGGTAGGCTCAGTGGAAATGTTGCGCTATGACTTTTATTTGAACTTTCAGTTGCAAGATGAAGAACATTAGAAGGATAAACTACTTCTTTTCCGACCCAGTTTGAGATATTTTTTCCGAATCCACTGCCTACTCTAGAATTATCTCTTTTTTTATCAGTTTCGCTTAAATTTTTCAGTCTAGTTTTTGCCCAATCTCCAATCGGAATCATAACAGCTTCTTGATACATGTTGAATTTTCTTTGCTTATTAAATTGGAGTAGTCTTTCCCAAGCGTCTCTAAATCTATTAGGCCATTTTCCCGGATGACAATTTCGCTTGTGCCAAATAAATTCTTCTGTCCATAACCAACCTTGCTTTTTCATCTCTTTTATTAAATCAAGAACATAAGTATGTCTTTCTCCATTTACAACTTTTTCTTTTATATTGAGTATGAATGTACCTGTTGGTTTTAGTACTCTTAATAATTCCTGTGACTTTGATAAAAACCATTCTACATATTTATCTGGATGTATACCTCCATAACTTCCTTTTCTTTGATCAGAATATGGGGGTGATGTGATTATTAAGTCGACGCTATTTGAAAGTATTTCCTTTAAAATTTCTTCGCTATCACCTAAATAAAATTCCGCGTTTGTTTTTCTGTAAGTCAATACCTGCTTATTTGACATATACGTTACATTTTACAATATTACAATCTGATTTATCTGTGGAAGGTAACAAAATTTTATACAATTAACTCATGGAATTGAAAACCGAGATCGTTGAAGTTAAACAAAAAGCCCTTATTGTCTCAAAGATAAACCATTCTTTTATTGATTCATTAAAGAGTCAATTAAAGAAGAACTCTATTGAGACTTACTTTTCTTCTCATAGGCCGAAAAATCTTAATAATTTCGATTATTGTTTTTTTGTCGATGAAAAAATCCTGAATCTAAATAAGTTTTCACATCCTAAAAAAAAGATTGTTCACATCTTTTTAAATAGTAAAAAGGAGATTAAGCACCTTAAAAATATTAAATTTTTAAAAATCATTTCCTTTTCCGGAACTCAAATAAGCGAGGCTGATTTAGATAAGATTCTCTGGTTTACTTTTTCAGAAACAAAAGAAATTAACCTTTATCTTGACAACGGAAAAGCTCATAAACCACATGTTGAGAAAACTGTTTTTTTATCTAAAATGAGCAGATATTTTACAAAAAAACATATTATTTTGACCTTTTTAATTTCTTTGCTTATTTTTTATCTATCTTTTATACCCCCACTTATATACTCTGGTTTTTACACAATGAAGTCATTTAATTCCTTAAAAACCGCCGAGGAAATAAACGCGAACGAATATTTACAAAAAAGTGAAAATTCTCTAGCACTTTCAAAGGGACTTTACGCCTATTCTCGACCGGTTTTTCTACTTTTTGGGCTGGCTTTATACCCAGATAATTTAATTGATCTTAGCACTCGTACCCATTTAATAATCAGAGAGGCGAATGACGCAATAATTAATGGTAAAGAAATTCAAACGTTGATTTTTAAACAAGAAAAAAGTGCTATCGACCATCGTGATCTTGATATGCGTATCAACAGACTCGAAGTAAGTTTAAACACAGTCGATGAAAACATGAAGTTAATTAGTCAAAAAATTCCAAAAAACTTTTTTATTTCAAAAAAAACAAAACAAGACATGATCCAATCCCAAGACATAATTTCAAAGTTGAATAAAATGTTTAAGTATTTAATAAGAATTATCAAGGATCCAGTTCAGAGAAAATACTTAATCTTTTTTGCTAATAATCGCGAGCTTCGGCCGGGTGGAGGATTTTTGGGATCTTTTGGAATAGTAACAATAGGTAATTATTCTATTTCAAAAATAGAGGTACATGATGTATATGATGCCGACGGCCAATTAATTGCTCACATAGAACCTCCAGCACCATTAAGAAAATATTTAGGAGTCCCCCATTGGTTTTTAAGAGATTCAAATTATTCTCCTGATTTTTTAGATAATTACCGAAAGGCATTAATATTTCTTGAAAAAGAAATTAATCTAACCGAAATTAGTGGCGGCATCTTGGTCACAACTTCCGCAATTGAAAATTTGCTTGAAGCCTTTGGTAGCATCTATCTTCCAGATTATAGGGAATATATAAATAGTCAAAATTTTTATTTAAAGACGCAGCTTCACGTAGAAAAAAAATTTTTCCCCGGCTCTACCCAAAAGAAAACTTTCCTTACTGCTTTAATTAATCAGCTTTATATAAATATGGATGATTTTTCTTTAAAAAAATTTGGGATTGGCCTGAAAAAATCTCTTGATGAAAAGCAAATTGTTGTATATTTTGATGATCAAATATTTCAATCATTCATTGATTCTTCATATTGGTCAGGACGCGTCATTGAACCTAAGTGTACTATCGCCACCAAAAATTGTATTATAGATTACCTTTTTCCGTATGATACAAATGTTGGTGCTAATAAGGCTAATTATTTTATAAGCCGAGACCTATCCCTAAAAACTAATATTAAAGAGAATGGCACGATTCACCATCTTCTTTCGATTCAGTACAAAAACAGCTCCCCAGACGAGATTTTTCCGGCCGGGTACTATCGAAATTACTTTCAGGTTCTTATCCCAAAAGAGGCAGTTGTCAATCAAGTAACTAGAGATGGCATATTAGTTGAGGAAATCAATCAAGCAAATGATCGGTATAAAACGGTTGGATTCTTTTTTGAAGTAGCCCCAAAAAAATCTGTTGAAATTAAGATTGAATATTTCTTAAAGGAAAAAATTTTACCTGGTCAGCAAATGTATCAATTTGTGATCCAAAAACAGATCGGCGCATCTAACTCTGACTTTGTTTTGGTGCTGAAAACATCTGCTGATACATACGTTGTGAATCAGAATTTTTCTCCTGTTGTTAAAGATAGGGAAATGATTTATAATACCAATTTATCAACGGATAAAATATTTTTAGTTGAGTTGATAAAAGAAAAACCATGAAAAAACTTACTCTTGAGGTCGCAAAAAGGGATGTTTTCGGTAAAAAATTAAATCAATTGAGGAAAAGTGGAATCCTTCCAGCAAACGTTTACGGGCCTGATTTTAAATCTACCTCGATAAGCGTGAACTTGAAAGACTTTATCAAGACTTACAAAATAGCCCGTGAAACTGGAGTTGTGCACCTGAAATTAGATAAATCCGAGATACCCACTCTCATTAAATACCTACAAAGACATCCTGTAAAAGATAATGTCTTGCACGCAGATTTCAGAAAAATCGATTTAACAAAGAAGGTGATAACTGAAGTCCCAGTTTTGGTGGTTGGAGTATCGCTTGCCGTTTCACAACTTGGCGGGGTGCTATTGACCCAATCTAAGACCTTGCTTGTTGAGGCGTTACCAAGCGATATCCCACAAGCGATTGAGGTAGATATTTCTGCAATTAAAGAGCTCGGCCAAGAAATTAAAGTGTCTGATCTTATAAAATCTGATTCTTATGAATTTAAAACTCCTGTTGACAAGGTTGTTATCTCAGTAATTGCTCATAAGGAAGAGAGCGTCACTCCGGACACGACAGCCGCCGCAACCGAAGTTCTAACTGAGACGGAAAAGGAAGTAGAAGGCGAAGGTGCCGAAAAAGCTTCCGAGAAACCGGCTGATGCTAAACCGGCTGATACTAAGGCTGAAAACCCGGGAGACAAGGCTCAATCAAAAAAGTAAAGTTGTGTTAAAATTAACCTTATGACAATCATAAAAACTGAGTTTTTATTAGCTTTAAATCAGGTGGCAACTGAGAGAGGAATTTCGCCTGAAGACGTCCTATCTTCGATTGAAGCAGCGATCGTTGCTGCCTACAAAAGAGAATATCCTAAAGAAATGGAATCAGAGCTGACCGCAAAAGTCAGTAAAGAAACTGGAGAAACTAAAATACTAAAAAATGAAGTTGATATCACGCCTCCTGGATTTGGCAGAATCGCCGCCCAAACAGCTAAACAAGTAATTTTGCAAAAAATAAGAGAGGCAGAAAAAAAGACCGTTGCAGTCCACTATCAATCTCAAATTGGCTCGCTTCTTAAGGGTAGAGTAATTAGATATGACGGGTTTAACGCTTATGTTGATATCGGAAAAACCGAAGCCATCCTTCCTAAAGAAGAGCAGATCAGAAACGAGCAATATCAAGTTAATGATAATATACTCGTCTATTTAAAGGAAATTTCTCAAGATAAGTTTGGAAACCCTAGGATTATTATTTCAAGAGCTGACCCTCGGTTAATTGAGGAACTTTTTAAGCGAGAAGTTCCTGAAATCTCAAATAACACTGTTGAAATAAAAAAAGTCGTCCGCGAGCCTGGAGAGAGATCAAAGATTGCGGTGACAACAACAACTGGTGGAGTTGATCCAGTTGGGGCTTGCGTAGGACAAAAAGGAGTACGTGTTCAGACTGTGACTGATGAACTTGGTGGCCAGGAAAAAATTGATATTATCCAGTGGAATGCTGATCAAAAACTTTTTTTAATTGCGGCTTTATCTCCGGCTAAAATTACGGAAGTCGAGATAGACGAGAAAACAAAGCGGGCGAAAGTAACAGTTGATGAAAAAGAGGCTCCTCTTGCCATAGGTCGAGGAGGAATAAATGTTAACCTAGCCTCAAGATTGACAGAGTTTGAAATAGATATAGTCCAAACTAAATCCAAAGAATCAGAGAAAACAGTTGAAGCTGTAGTTGCGCCTGTAATCGCTTCTGAAAACAAAGTAACAGAAAATGTAGACGATAGTAAATAGACCGTGGATGATAGTTTATTGAGGATAGAGGTTTGAAGGTGGATTTTCTATCCTCTATTTTCAATCTTCTATACCTATCACCTATCCTCTATTAGCCACCGTCAAATGATTTATAATATGCTAATTATATGAAAACCCGTCCCCCAATTGTAACAATCTTAGGTCACGTTGACCATGGTAAGACTACCCTACTTGACTATATCCGTAAAAGCAGTATTGCTTCGAAAGAACACGGCGGAATCACCCAGAAGATTGGAGCATATGAAATAACCACCGACTTTAAAGAATATAAAACTAATAAAATCACATTTATAGATACCCCAGGGCATGAGGCTTTTTCACGCCTAAGAGCAAGGGGTGCCAACATCGCCGATATCGCTCTTTTACTTATAGACGGAAAAGACTCCTTAATGCCACAGACTATTGAATCCATATCACACATAAAAGCAGCCAGTATTCCCTTTATCGTCGTTATTAATAAAATAGACTTGCCCGAAACAAATGTCGAAAAGGTAAAAAATGACTTGTTAAAGCATGAGGTGCAAGTTGAAAGTAAAGGTGGAAATGTGCCAGTCGCTGAAGTTTCTGCTAAGACCGGAAAAGGGATAAAAGAGCTTCTTGAAACTATTCTTTTCATAGTTTCTGATTTAAAACTTGAATACGAAGAATCAAATTCACCTCAAGCTTTTATTATTGAAACTAAAAAAGATCGTCGTGGTATTATGCCATCCCTAATAATTAAAGATGGCTCTATAAAAGTTGGTGATGTTTTATACTGTCAAGATAAAAAAATCAAGGTAAGATCGCTATTTAATGATTTAGGCCTTGATATCCCCCGAGTCATTCCTTCTATGCCTTTTGAAATGAGCGGATTTGAAGGTATGCCTGAGGTTGGAGCAATAGTTACAGATAAAAAAATTGAAGTAGTAAGTAAAGGGCCTGAGGCTTCAAACTCGACGCTTAAAATGATTAATCTCGAAGATATGCTTAAAATGCCGTCTCTAGAAAAAAAATTATCTCTGATAATTAAGGCTGATTCCAATGGAAGTCTTGAGGCAATTAAACTATCACTTTCAAAAAATAAAAACGTCGATCTTGTCCTTGACGCCGTTGGAGAAATTAATAAATCAGATATATTTTTGGCTAAAACGACCAAGTCTATTATTATTGGATTTGCAACAGTTCCCTCCTCTGAAGCTCGCAATTTAGCTAAGCAGGAAAAGGTTATTATTAAAACCTATAATATAATTTATGAACTCCTCGATGAACTAATCGAAGTTGCCGATTTACTGAAAGAAAAAGAGGAAAAAGAAAAAAACCTTAAAGGTGAGGCCAAGGTTCTTGCAACATTTATAATTGAAAAGGAAACTATATATGGCGTCAAAATTACTAAGGGAAAAATCAATCTAGGCGATTCCATTGAGGTCTTTAGAAACGAAAAGCCATATGGAAAGACGAAGCTAATTTCGCTCAAAATAAGGGCAAAGGAAATCTCAGAAGTCAAAAAAGGGTCAGAGGCCGGAATGCTCTTTTCTCCACCACTTGACATTACTATAGGTGATATGGTAAAATCTATCCTATAGAATTATGGATAACAACCACAATACATTGGCTCGAATTCATGAAGTTCTAAACAAAGGCGTGTCTGGGGTAATTGTACTTCCAAACAATCCAACAACTGATGCAATCGCCGCTTCAACTTCACTCTATTTAGGTTTGACTAAAATGGGTAAAAATGTATCCATTGCTTCCTCATCTAAGCCGGTGTCCGATATGACTGCCGCTGACAAAATCCAAAATAATATTGGGGCAGGAGGAGATAGCTTAATGATCTCATTTCCATATTCAGACGGCTCAATTGACAAGGTTGATTACAATATCCAAGGTGAAAACTTTAATCTTGTAATCACCCCGCGACCTGGGTTTTCAAAACTCGATCCTCAGGCGGTAAATTACTCATATACCGGCGGAACAGTAGACTTTATCATTGTTGTAGACTCGCCTACTTTAAATAGTCTTGGAACAATTTATACAGAAAATCAGCATCAATTCACCGGTCACGATATAATTAATATCGATAGACATCTAACTAATGCATTTTTTGGGACAGTAAACTTTGTTAATAAGACTATTTCATCAGTTTCAGAGCTAATTCTTTCAATTTTAGAAGATCTTAAAATCGAAATAGATAAAGATATGGCGACCAATCTCTACTCAGGGATCGCTGCATCAACTAATAACTTCACTTCATATTCTGTAAATGCTGACACTTTCGAAAATATAGCCACTTTGTTAAGACACGGCGCAATAAAAAAAATTATTAAAAAGCCTGCCCCACCCGTAGTCAATCAACGGGTACTTTCACAGAATAGGCCTCAAGCTCAGGCGCCGAAAATGAGTTTTTCGGGAGCGATTGAATCACAACCTATCACCCCGATTGAAAAAGTTGAACAGGAAAAGCAACCCTCTCAACAGGGGTTTGAGCAAAAAAGTCCTTCCGATTGGCTTAAACCAAAAATCTTCAAAAACGGCGGACTCATATAAAATTACTAATTTCTAATTGACCCTTGCTTGCGCAAGCAAGTAATTAACCAAAAAATTTCCAAATCCCAATTAGTCATTGGGTTTTATTTAGATCAATTAGAATAATTAGGTTAATTAGATCAATTTTCTAAGTATAATATCTTCATGACTCTTACCTTAATTGTTGCTATTTCTTTTTTTATAGTTACGTTGATGATAATTCGCTTTTGGCTAAACCGCCTTGAGGAAAAGAGTAAAATTTCAAGTGAATTGGTTGAGTGGCTTAAGACTTCAAATACTGCAAATGACGAGAGATTATCTACTCAGATGAATACTTTCAACACTAGGTTGGATAAGGCCGCATACGTAATTGCCCAAGTACAAAAAAATATCGGTGAATTTTCCGAAATTGGAAGATCTATGAAAGAACTCCAGGAATTCTTATCTTCTCCTAAAATAAGAGGAAACATAGGCGAGCAAATTCTTAGAGATTTATTGAAGCAATATTTTCCCAAAGACTCATATAAGCTTCAATACACATTTAAAAATGGAGAGAAAGTCGACGCAGTCATTGTAACCTCAAATGGTATGATCCCGATTGACTCTAAATTTCCGCTTGAGAATTTCAAAAAGTATTTAAAAGCTGATGATCCAAAAGAAAAAATTGATTATAAGAAGTTATTTGTTTCCGATGTAAAAAAACATATTTCAGATATTGCCAAAAAATATATTCTTCCCGACGAAAAAACTGTTGACTACGCCCTTATGTATATCCCTTCTGAAAATGTATATTACGAGATAATAAGCACTGATGAAATATTTGATTATGCTGGATCACATATGGTACTGCCTGTCTCGCCGATGAGTTTTTACGCATATATAAAGGCTATCCTGATGTCTTTCGAGGGTCAGAAAATTGAGGAGAAGGCAAAGCAGGTGATCACTTTGCTTAGTGCAATCAAAAAAGATTATCAGAAAACTGAGGAAAATTTTGCTGTTTTAAATAAGCATATTGTGAACGCCTACAACCAGAGCGGAAACGTCAGTAAATCCTTCGAGTCCTTAGGGCAAAAACTAACCTCAACAAATTTACTATCTGATAAACAGGAAAAAGTGCTAGAATGATCTAACCTTTGTCATCCTGAACGAAGTGAAGGATCTAGGCCAAAGGCCGTTTTAATTCGCTTCGCTAGATTCTTCGCCCCGACTTAGTCGGGGCTCAGAATGACAAGCACAAACTTAAATGAAAACATTATTCAAATGTGAAGTCGAACCAGCTGATACTTTAGATCAAAAGACTTTACTTAAGCTCATCCTCTCCAGTCGTAAAATAAAAAACATTGATGATTTTTTGAATCCCAAATCTCCCCTTGATATAGGTCTTTCTGATTTTGACAAAAAATATCGACTTCGATTAATCGAAGTAATCAAAATACTTAAAGAGGTTAAAAAAAACGAACAAATGACTGTTGTCTATACCGACTATGATGCCGATGGAATAACAGGGGGAGCGATTCTCTGGGAAACTCTTCATCTTTTGGGATTTCGCGTCATGCCATATGTCCCCGACCGGAAAAAAGAAGGATATGGATTTTCAATGACCGGAATTGATAATTGTATAAAACAATTTGATCCCGCTTTAATAATAAGTGTCGATCATGGAATAACAAAAGTAAAGGAAGTTGAATATGCCAAAAAGAAAGGGATTAAGGTTATTATTACTGATCATCATCTTAAAGGAGATAAAATTCCTAAGGCTGATGCGGTTTTCCATCTCCCCGCCCTTTCCGGCTCCGGCGTTTCATACTTTTTCTCAAAGGAAATTTATGTGTCATTTCGAGCCAGTTTGACAAGCGAGAAATCTAGCGAAGCGTTAAAACATAATTTTGAAATTGATTACTTAGCTTTGGCTTCAATCGGTACTGTCGCCGACCTTGTCCCCTTGACCGGTACTTCCCGCTCAGTCGTAAAGTATGGGCTTGAGGCATTCCACAAGGTTAAAAGATTCGGAATCAAACACATTATTAAACAATCAGGGATAGAAGGAAAAAAAATTACTCCATATGAAATCGGTTTTATGATTGCTCCACGGATTAATGCAATCGGAAGATTGAGTCATGCAATTGAAGCCCTCCGCCTTCTTTGCACTAACGATGAAAAAAAAGCTTACGAGCTAGCTCAAAAAATAGGAAACATCAATATTGAGCGCCAAGAGCTCGTCGAAAAATCAGTTAAGGAAGCGAAAGAAATACTTGCTAAAGCACACCCCCGAGGTGTGACTAAAACGAAATATGATAAACACCTCGGGGGTGAAATCAAAGAAAAAATTATTATTCTTACTTCCGATCATTGGAATGAAGGGATAATTGGTTTGATTGCTTCAAAAATCGCCGAGGAGTATTACCGACCAACGATTGTACTTACTAAAAGTGGAGATGATTATAAAGGATCGGCCCGCTCTATCCCCGGATTTCATATTACCGAATTTCTCCGTAGTCTTAAAAAGCATCTTGTTGACGTCGGTGGTCATGCCGCTGCTTCCGGCTTTACAATTACAAAAGATAAACTTTCTAGTTTCAATGCGACCGCATCCAATCTAGCGGATAAGTTAATTAAAGATAAAGATCTTGAAAGAAAAATCGAGGCAGATATAAAAATACCGATTTCAAAAATTAATATTGAGATAGTTAAATCTCTAGAGTCGCTTGAGCCCTTTGGTATCGGAAATCCTAAGCCGACCTTTTATTCTGAGGGAATTTTGATCGGCGCATCGCTTCTTGGCAAAACCCAAAAACATCTGAAATTATTTATTCGTGATCCAAATAACCAATTAACCCATAACCAAACCTCTATTGAATTCCTCGCCTTCAACCAAGCCGATAAATTTAAAGACCTATCTCGGGGAAGTGAGATTAAGATCATCTACAATCTAGAAATAAATAGATGGAATGGAAATGAAAAGCTAATTGGAAAACTACTGTCCGTGCCTTCTTAAAATTTCTTTTTTTTCTCTTTTACTTAATCGTTTCTTTGGTTGATTTAATTTATTTTGTCTTCTCTTTTCTGCCTGTCTAGCTAGAAAATCAAACGCTTTATCAAGACTGTTATATGCTCCTTCTCCTATAGATAATGCTGTGTGAAGCGCCCAACCAAACACACCTAATGATTTGGCTGCGCTCCGTAATTCAGGATCATGACAATAATTAGGGTCTTTTTTTTCCATATAATTAAAAAGCCCCGCTGTTGCGGGGTGGTTAATTTACAATTAAGTCTATCAACCACACCGCGTCCTAACCTCAATAAAGAGATTAAGATGAGTAATGAGTTGATAAGTATTTACCTTCATGTTTAGACAATCAACTACCACCAAAGGTGCTGGTATGAAATTTCAAGCCTAAAAGGCTTTAATTATTTAAAAACAAAAACACCATCGTCATTTCGAGCGTTAGCGAGAAATCCAGGCCAAAGGCCGTTACGCTTCGTTAAGTACCATCCGGTACTTAACTTCGCTAGATCCCGCCCAAGGCGGGATGACATAAAAACAAAATCATTACCAAAACATCTTTATTTTACTACACAGGTAAACCTTCTTAAGAGCGCTCACCGCCCACAGGCGGTGGATATGTTAGATTATAACAAACTAATACAAAAAATGCGTTAGTTTTTTAGCTTCTTGTTAAATAGATAAAAAAATATTACAATTGTTGAATTGTGAAAAACTTATTCGTTGAACAAACTATTAACAAAATTGATGAGACTGTCGAGCTGTATGGCTGGGTGGATTCAAAGCGTGACCATAAAAAGATAGTGTTTATTGATCTTCGTGATCGGACCGGCACAGTCCAAGTCGTTGGCGGGGAAGAATTTAAAGCTTTATCCGAGGAAGATGTCATCTGGCTCAAAGGATTGGTAAAAAAAAGGCCGGAAAAATTAGTGAATCCTAAAATAAAGACCGGAGCAGTCGAAATAGAAGTTAAGGAAATGAGGGTTTTGAATAAAACCAATCCTATCCCCCTCCCTGTCAATACCGATGGGTATGAAATTGATGAGGAAGTTAGGTTAAGGTACCGGTATCTTGATATCCGCCGCCCTCGAATGTATAAAAATCTCGCTCTTCGTAGTAAATTCATAGACTTAATCCGCCAATATCTTTTTAGTAAAGAATTTTTAGAAATCGAAACGCCAATACTATCAGAGACCACTCCCGAGGGGGCTCGTGACTTCATCGTCCCCTCACGTCTTCAACCTGGCAAATTCTATGCTCTACCCCAGTCACCTCAGCAATACAAGCAATTACTAATGGTCGGAGGGGTCGAGCGGTATTTTCAGATTGCCCGATGCTTCCGCGATGAAGATCCAAGAGCCGATCGAGCATATGGTGAATTCACTCAACTTGATCTTGAGATGAGCTTTGTTGAGCGTGAAGATGTAATGAATTTGATTGAGGGAATGATAATTGATATTTATGAAAAGTTAAAAGCTCCAATCAAGCAAAAGCCTTTTCCTGTATTTACTTATAATGAAGCAATTAAAAAATATGGAGCCGATAAATTTGATCTTCGATCTGGTGAAGACAAAAAAAACGGCACCCAAGCATTTGCTTGGGTAATTGACTTTCCGTTTTTTGAAAAGACAGTCGACGGTGGCTGGACTTTCACCCACAATCCGTTCTCTGCCCCACTCCCAGAGTTTATGGACGATCTCTTAAACAAAAAAAACATTAGCAGCATTTTGACCAGTCAATATGACTTAGTCTGCAATGGCTATGAAGTCGGTGGTGGAAGTATAAGAAATCACACCCCGAAGGGACTTAAATCAGTCTTTGAGATAATGGGGCTTACACCTGATGAAATTGATCTTAAGTTTGGTCATATGATTGAAGCTTTGGGTTATGGCGCTCCACCGCATGGTGGGATTGCTCCGGGGATTGATCGACTTTTGACATGTATAACAGGTGAAAAAAATCTCCGCGAGGTTATCCCGATGCCGATGACTTCGGGAGGCAGGACGGCGATCATGAAAGCCCCATCCGCAGTAAAAGAAGAGAAACTGAAAGAATTGGGAATTAAAATACGATAATCTCAAATGTCAAAGCTCAAAACTACATCTTAAATCTAAAAATCTTTTTATCTTAAATTAATAAGATTTAATATTTCAAGATGTATATTTGACATTTAAGATTTGAGTTTTGAAATTATTTATTATGCGCTTAAAATTCTACTTTCTCTTTACTTTCTTTACTCTCCTGTTTTTATTCTATCCAGGCGATTCGTATTACTTCCATATCTTTGCTTACAATCGATCGGTATTTGAAAAAAAAGAAGCCGCAAATGAAATCAAAGTAAACCCAATCCCCTATCTAAAAAATCCAACATTTTACCCGCTAATTTCGGCAGAAGGTGTATATATAGCCGACCTACCATCATTCACCCCGATATTTGAAAGAAATAAAGATATGAGATTTTTGCCGGCATCAACCACGAAAATTTTAACAGCCCTAGTCGTTGTCGATCTATTTAAACCTGAACAAATAATTAAAGTAAAAAATATCGGGGTTGATGGCCAGGTAATGGGATTACTTGAAGGCGAAAAAATTACCGTTGAAAATTTACTGTATGGGCTTCTGATCCAGTCAGGAAATGACGCCGCCTATGCATTCAGCAACGAAGTCGGCACGGAAAAATTTATGACTTTAATTAAAAAAAAGGCTAACAGTCTCTCAATGAAAAATTCAAATTTTAGAAACCCGGCTGGATTGGACGAAGCCGGTCAATACTCAACTCCCTTTGACATGGCGCTTGCCGCCCGAGAACTATTAAAAAACCCTTACCTTTCAAAGATTGTATCAATTAAAGAAATTACAATTTCGGACGTTGACTTCAAATATTTTCATAAACTAACTAATGTCAATAAACTTCTTGGAGAAATTGCGGGACTTGGAGGGCTTAAGACCGGCTATACTGAGGCGGCTGGTGAAAACTTAGTTTCATTTTATAAAAAAAATAATCATCAATTTATCATCGTTATCCTTAAAAGCCTTGACAGATTTATAGACACAAGAAACGTGGTCGGGTGGATAGAAGAAAATGTTGAATACATAAATCCGAAATTCTAAATTCGAAGTTCCAAACAAATTCTAAGTCATAAATTTTAAACTATTTAGTGTTTAGAATTTAGGATTTATTTGGTTATTCGTGCTTAGGATTTATTTGGTTATTCGTGCTTAGGATTTATTTCTCTTATTCTGTTAGAAAGTCATTTTTAATAGCCGGTACATAAGCGACAAAGTCATCATCTCCTATAAATACATAGACCGGTTGAAGATAGGTCTGGTAGACGTCGGGGTCAAGATAATATAGTCCCATTTTTTTTATTGTAACTTTCTTTATATGTTCTTGACCCGCTATAATCATTCCCCCGCCTTTTTGTAATTCTGCCCAGGCCTCATCCCCCGTCTTTAAAGGATAGACTCCAAACTGCGCATCTGACTTCTCAAAAAAAGAAATTTGGGCTCGTATCACTTTCGGCTCACTTCCATTAAAAGTCATAATTACATAATTTTGACTACTAAAAAATTTCGGCGTTGCAATTGCGTAATCATCGATACTTGGTCGATAAAAATCGACTTCAACGGCTGATGCCTCCCTTACTTTTTCAATATTGCCAAAGTCACCAAGCTCAGGATCGTATTTAAGGTAAATCACATTCGTCGTTGATTTCGATAATTCCTCCGGATATCTCCCAATTAACTTTAAAAAGTTGATTGCTTTATTTTCTATTTCTTTTTTTGAAATATTAACTGAGCCTGTGATAAAGGTATTTGTTTTAATGTCGCTCTCATACTTAAAATTAAAATTACTTACATCAATCGTTAGTTTTTTTCCCTCTGCATCAAATTCTGCAATTTTATCGGTTAGCTTATGTTTAATCTTATTAGTATCAAAGCCAAAACTTTTTGCAATTAAATATATTTTTTCTCTATATCCAAATTTAGTCGTTGCATTAGGCATGAAGTAAACTTTTGCTGCCTCAGTCGCAGTCACTGGTGTTCCTTCAACTGTGTCAAGTACGAATTGAAGTCCTCCGCTTGCCGTTGCATGGGGTATGACCGGACGATCAATTTTCCCAAAAATTGGATCAGTATATAAAATTACAGGTTTATTGGCTTCAAGATAAATGAAATAAAGTTTGAAAGAATAGAAAATGATTAAAGAAATTAGACAAAATAAAACACCAAACGGTAGAAATTTTCGAAACCAATAAGATAGCTCAGTTAAGCTCATAAATTCATTTTATAGAATAATGAGTTATAAGTGAAGAGGATATTAACCGATGGCAATATTTTTTATTTGACAAAGTTCACGCAGCCCCCACTTGCCATGCTCGCGTCCTATTCCAGAATCCTTGTAGCCACCAAAGGGGTTACATGGTAACCAGTGATTTCCCTTATTAATATTTATAGTTCCAGCTTCTACTTTAGAGGCAACACGAAGTGCTCTTTTTTCATCTTTAGAGTAAACCTCAGCACCAAGGCCATACCTTGAATCATTGGCAAGGTTTATTGCTTCTTCTTCAGTTTTGAATGAAATAACTGATAAAACTGGTCCAAATACTTCTTCATTCCAGACCCTCATATTTTGAGTTACATTAGTTAATATTGTTGGTAAATAATAAGCCCCTTTTAACTCGTCCGGTCTTTTACCTCCACAGGCGATTTTTGCCCCTTTTTGGATAGCATCTTTTACTTGTGATTCAAGTAATTCAAGTTGCCTTTTTGCTACAAGACTTCCTATTTGAGTGCTTTCGCTTTCAGGATCACCGACTTTTTTTTGTTCTACTAAATTTTTTAATATCTTAATAGTTTCGTCTAAAATTGATTCGTGTACTATCAGCCTCTTCACTGCATCGCAAACTTGCCCACAATTCAAGAACCTTTTGTAATAAAGCTTGTCTTTAATGGTATTAATATCCGTATCTTCAAAAATTACCGCCGGGTTTGAGCCGCCTAATTCCAATATCGCCTTGATAAATTTACTACCCGCAATTTCATACAATTTTTTTCCAACTCCAGAACTTCCTGTAAACCAAATAAGGTCAATATTTTGATTTACTAACTGTTCGCCGATTTTACCGTCTCCATATACTTCAGAAAAAACTCCTTCTGGCAAATCTAGTTCATTCATTAATTTTTCTAATAGTTTTCCTGTTAAAGGACATTCTTCCGAATGTTTAAAAACAAGAGTATTTCCTGCAATTAAATTAGGTATAACTCCCCAAAGAAAGTTTCCGAAAGGAAAATTCCAAGGAACAATCGAAGCAACGCTACCAATTGGCTCATATACAACTTTATGAATAGAATTCCCCTCTTTATGAGTCACTTCTTCACCTAAGTATTTTTCACTATTCTCCAAATACCATTTAAAATATGTCAAATCCCAATTAATATCTTCAATTGCTTCTTTTATAGGTTTTCCAATTTCTTTTGTAATTAATAAGGCTATTTCTTTTTTTCTCTTTTCGACAATCTGGTAAAGCGGAGTTAATTTTTTTATGCGGTTTTTAATGCCCAATTCTTTCCATAATTGCTTCGCTTCATTGGCTTTTTCAACTTTTTCATTTATTTCAGTCAGTGAAGAGATATTAACTTCCCCAATTTTTTCGTAATTCCGAGCCGGGTTAGTTGAAATTAACTTGTTCATATTATCCCTATAATAATAAATAATTTATAATTTTTCTATATCTTGTAGAAGTTTTTCGAATTTTAAATAACCGCTTTTCTCATTAAAGTGTCCCGCATTTGGAATCAAGATAAGATTAATATCTAAATTCTTAGCTATAGTTTTTCCATTATCGAGACAAGTATAGGGATCATTATTTGAATGGTACGCAAAAAAAATATTTGAATTAGCTTTTATAAGCTTCCAATCAAAATCATAACCATGCGCGAACTTGTGATTTAATTCGTAAAATTTGTATGGTCTTATACCAATCGACGCTGATACAAGGAAAGATGCATAAATTGGATGATTTAATCTTTCTAATAATCTTAATAGAAAAAGGCCACCCTTGCTATGCCCAATAATGACCGTGTCTTTGTTAATGTATTCTTTATAGTTATTTAAAATTTTTAACCAAGACTCCAAAGATTCTCCTTTAGGAGTAGGAAATTTCGGTATAAAAACTTTATGACCTTTTTTTCTAACTCTTGCTTTAACCAAGGAAACCAATTTTCTTTTGGATTTCCAGCAGTTCCATGAAATACAAAGATATTTCTCAGCATAGTGTATTATACAAATTAATCAAACCTAAGACACCCTTAGGGTGTATATAATATAGTCATGGATTATACAAAAATAAGTATTAAAACCGATCGATTAAAGTTGGTCATAAATACTCCAAACTATTCTAAAGATATATTTAAAGAATTTGATAAAGATATTACTACATTTATGAATTGGGAACCTTTCGAGAAATTAGAGGATGTCGAAAAAGCGGTGAAAAAAAGGTATAGAAAAATTAAGCTGGGAGAAGACATAGCCCTCAGAATTACAAATAATAAAACCGACGAATTTTTAGGAATCGGGACAATAACTCGATGCAAAACCCCTACTCCAGAATTGGGAATCTGGATTAAAAAATCTGCCCATGGAAATGGTTATGGCAAAGAAGCAGTTAGCACACTAATTAAATGGTCTCAAGAATACTTAAATTACAAATATTTGCGATACCCTGTTGATAAAAATAACAAAGCTAGCATAAAATTGATAAAGTCATTCGGAGGAATTAAAGGTCGTTCTTACAAAGAAACAATGCCCTCAGGTAAAATCCTTAACACCCTAGAGTATAGGCTACCAAAACATTAGTTAATCCAATGAATTTAATTTGTTAAAATAATTTATATGAAGCCTTGCCTTTTATTTTTAACTTGCAGCGATAAGGCTGAAGCAGAAAAAATCAGTCAAATTTTATTAGATAAAAAGTTGGTAACTTGTATCAAGCAAGTCTTAACTAACTCTTCCTATCTTTGGAAAAATAAAATTGAAAAAGCAAGCGAGGTTTTGTTAATAATGGATTCTGTTGAAAATAATTTTGAAAAAATAGACAAAGAGCTAAAGAAAGCGCATAGCTATGACACTTATACTTTGGTGTTAACAAAAATCGATAAGCTTAACAAAAAAGCTTCTAATTGGATATCTAAGGAATTGGCATAAATCTCCATTCCCAAAACCTAAGACACCCTAAGGGTGTCCAGGTCAAATATTTAATTTTTAGTATTGGTGGTATATCGTGAGTTTTAGATTTATAACATAAGCCAAAGTGACTGTTTTGTAGCATATAGTCCATTGACTTTCAACACATACACCCTTAGGGTGTATATATGACTAACCATCGCCCTAGATTGGAAACAGGAGAAATTTATCATTTATATAACAAGTCTATTGCTGATACGTCCATTTTTAGTGATTTTAATTATTTAAAAAGAGCGCTCGTTTTAGCAAGTTATTATCGGTTTAATCAAAGACTCAGATTATCAAAATTCTATTTATTACCTAAGCTCGTTCAACGAAACTACTTAAGCAAAATTCATTTAACCACGCCTCTTGTAGATTTTTACGCTTTTTCTTTTATGCCTAACCACTATCATTTCCTTGTGAAACAAATGCAAGATGATGGAATTATGAAATTCGTAAGTAATTTTCAAAACAGTTATTCAAAATCTTTTAATTTAATTAATAAGAGGGAAGGCTCGCTATTTCTTCATAGTTTTAAATCAAAAATTATTACTAGTGAAGAAGCGTTAATTCATGTTGTCCGTTATATTCATATAAATCACGTTACTTCTTATATTATTGAATTCGATCAATTGGCTAATTATCTTTTTAGCTCGTACTCATGGTACTTAAATAATAATATGAATATGTTTATTAATACCGAATTGATAATGAACCATTTTAAAACTAAAGAAAAATTTATAAAATTTCATGAAAACCAAGTCGATTATCAAAGAAAATTAAAAGAAATCAAGGATTCGATATTAGAATGAAGTGGACACCCTGAGGGTGTATGAGGATATCTGTGCCTAGTCACCCTTAGGGTGACTTAGTGTCGGGGAGAGGACTTGAACCTCCACAGTCTTGCGACCACTAGCCCCTCAAGCTAGCGCGTATACCATTTCGCCACCCCGACTATCATAAATTACAAATCACAAATAACAAATAACAATTGAATATCAAATAATAAATGTTTAAATATTAAAAAATTTGTAATTTATCACTCATTTGTGGATTTGTCATTTGAAATTTAACATTGATATTATACTATTTTCTTTTGATTGTATAAATGTAAGGGTAATAAAGAAAAATCGCGGGAGGATCGTCTTGGATCACCTTTTGAAAGTCGGCATATGTTTTTCCCCTTTCTTCGATATTAATCGTATTTCTTCCATCTTCAAGTAGCTTGTCGATTTTTACATTTTTATAGCTTCCTATATTGCCCTCGCTTTGGGTTGAATGCCAGAAATAATATTGGTCAGGGTCAATCGGCACCTTCCAAAATGCCAGAAATAAATCAAAAGTATTCGGACTATCAAAGGAGACGACATTTAAATCATTCTTAAGTCCGATTGCATCAAGTCCGGAGGCGATCTCATCGGCGACATCATAATAATCATAAGAGGTAACAAAATTTAGATTTGCTGATTCGCTGGCGGTAATTAATTTCTTAACAATTTTAGATGAATTTTCTTGATCATAAATATATTCTTTGAGGTCTGGATTATACGCCCAGGAATTAGGTGGTATCGGACCCTTTGCCTTTTCACCAAATTCAGATAGCTTTTCATAATTTATTGACATGGCAATTGCTTCCTTTATATCTTTTTCTGCGAGAATTTTATCTTTCCCGTTAATAAAAATCGTAAGTAGTCTTGAGTGATCAACTTTTTTTTCAACTTTAGTATTTCGCCATGTAGAAAAAGTGTCTGCAATTGATTTTTTAGTCAAGGTTATTTTATTAACTTCACCCTTCTTATAAGCATTTATTAACTGCAATTCATTATTATAAAATTTGTATTTCAGGGGAGTTAAATTTTTTGTGTTAGGGACTAAATCAAGCTCTTTTATATATCCATATTCTATTTTGGTTTTACCAACTTTATAGTAACCAGCAACTCCAAGAAGCGGAAATTTAACAAGCGGTTTGTTTAAGTAAGTCGGGAAAATCGCCAAAGGTTTTTTGAGAAAAAAGGTAACGGTTTTATCATCAACAATTTTTACCTCTACATCTTTAAACTGATACCGTATATCTGAAGCAATGAATTTTTTTCCGTTACCCCAAAGGAGATTTTCTTTTAGATGAAATCTGTACTCTCGTCCGTCAGATAGCATCTCCCATGAGTTGGCAATAACAGGTATGATTTCCCCTTTCTCAGTTACAGTCACCAACCCATTTGATATTTTATTAATGACTTCTTCAGGCGGGTTATTTAAATCATAATTCCCAATTAATCCAACTATCTCCGTTTTTGTTGCGGCAATCTTTATATATGGTGAGACCGATAAAAAACCAATTATTCCAAAAAAACTGACAAAAAAACTAATGATGATTGAGCGACTGTTTTTTTTAAAAAACTCAAGAACTAGCCAATAATAATACCGAACCACTTGCTTTTTAAGAGCCATAAAATGGTTATTTTACAAAAAGATTAATCAGGGAGATTGCAAAAAATACGACTATAAAAATAGTCGTCATCCACAGAATAACTTTTTCCATTCCGCGCCGTGTCTGAAACATCTCTCCCCCACCACCCCAAGCCGATCCGAGTCCCGCCCCTTTGCCTTGGATCAAGATAAAAACAACAATAAAAACCGAAAGCAGTATATTTAGCACTAACAGAAAGTTTTTCATAAAATTCGTTCTAATAAATTAATAATGGTTGATACCGATATTGCTGAAATAAATATATTAGCAGTTTTTGTTAAATTATAAGCCATAAATGTGCTATTTTTGATTTCAATAAGTGAAAAATAGTTCGCTAGAAAATAGAATAACAGACAATATACAACCAGAGACATTAACCCCATGGTTAAAATATTTAAAGGTAATAAAATTAATTTACTGAAAGGAACTATTAGGTAGTAAATGAAGGCAATCAATAATGATGCTTTCAAATAAACTGTCCAATCAAGTTTGATTATAAATCCCTTATTCCATTGACTAGTCAAAAAGATCGCGACTGCAGAGAAAATAATCATCCTAAAAATCTTTTTCATTTGGTTAATTATATCAAAAAATCCTTTTCTCTTAAAAACAGATGATATTTGCGGGCAAAACGGTGAGATTCATCACGAAGCAGGCGCACTAAGTTAAACCCCTGATTGTTTAACTCGGGTTTAATAGTTATCATGTCAGGCGTCCCAACTACTAATCTATCGGGATTCTTAGCAATTCCTATAATTGGTATTTTTATATCAATCTTGTTAAGGAGAATCATTGTCGTCAAGACTTGAGGCCTTCCACCATCTATCACAATGAGGTCAGGGTGTTTCCAATCTTGTTTAAACCGTCTAGTAATTACTTCCCTCAATCTATCAAAATCACTCAAGCTTGATTTATTTTTTATTTTGAATTTACGATACTGGCTTTTGTCGATATATCCATCGGTCGCAACCACCATTGATGCAACAATCTGACTATCTCCCAGATTGCTTATATCATAAGCCTCAATCCTTAAAAGATTTTTCAATTCCGGAAAGAACGATTTTAGCAATTCCTGCAATTCATTAGTTTTTGTATGCGATTCTATATTTGATGTTTCTTGTCTACTTAAAGAGAAATGTAGTAATCTTTCTAGTCGAATTATTTTATTGCGTATTATAATTGCTTCTTCAAATTTTTTGTCTTTAGTGAATTTCCGTAATTGTTTGTAAAAATCGCGAATAATAATTTCAACATGTCCATTAAAAATTTTTATAACTTTATTAATATTTTTTTTATAAGTTCGCTTATCTTTTATATCAAGAGTTGTGTTGGGGCATGGGTCGCAAAGTCCAATTTTTGAGTAAAAACATGATCTTTTATCAAGATTCCTTTGAGTACAAAATGGAATTATGTGTCTTACATCAGAAAGTAGCTCGGAGGCGGTCTTATATGATCCAAATGGTCCAAAGTATAGCGACTTTGGGTCATGTTCTTTCCGACTAAGATAAATTTTAGGAAAGTTCTCCTTAATTGTTATCTTAATGTATAAATAACTCTTATTATCTCGCCATATAACATTATATTTAGGTAGGTATTTTTTTATTAACTCAGCTTCAAGTATGAGGGCCTTAAATTCGCTTTCGGTAGTTACCGTCTCAACTGTCGTTGACTGACTTACTATTAAATATTCTTTTCTATCAAGTTTCGCATTTTCTAAATGAGATTTAACTCTTGCTTTGATGTTGTTTGATTTGCCGACGTAAAGTACTTCATTATCTTTTTTAAATAGATAGACGCCAAAAGTAGATGGAAGAGGTACGATCTGTTTTTTAGTGATCACGATTATTTACGACGATTTTTAAACAATGAATAAACAAAAATAATAAAAATCAAAAAGCCACCAATTTTAAGGATGTTTTCATTTATTGGAGACACTATTTTTATCTGTTGCTCAAATAGCTTCTTGCCAAAAACTATTATTTGAAAATCTGTTTTATTTATTTTTTTATTCTTATCAATTTTTAACTCTAGGTTAACTTCTTTACTCTCATATGGAGCAAGCGATTCTATTTTCACAGACGACGGCGATAAATTTACCCCCGGCAGTTTTACTTCAACGGGAACTTCCCTTACATACACATTGCTTAAGTTTTTTACTGAGAATTTAGCTAGATGAGTCTTGTTATCAGTAAGAGAGGTTGCGATTTGAATATCTTCAATCGAAATTTCAATTTTTTCGTCAGGTCTTTTTGTAACAGGCTCAACAGTTATATCTTTTGAGTTTTCGATTTTATACATTCCCGCCGGATATGGATAATCAGATTTCTTTCCATGAATTGCAAATACGATATGGTTTAAATCAAATGAATTAAAATAATCAATGCCTGAAGTATTCTCCCAAGTGGGATCGACCGATCTCCAGATTTGTTTTTCGGTGTCGTAATACTCAGGCCAAGCATGAAGGACGTCTGATGAAAGTGATAATGGTCTAAGCTGTGGATCTGAGGAAACTCCATATCCTTCAATCTCGCGTGCATATATACCCTTATCTCTTGACATCGCCACAAATAAATCTGTAAATTCCATACATACTGCTAGATCGGGAACAGTTAATATTTTATCAGCACCGAGTCTTACACTTTCGCTATTAACCCGCTCATATGAATAACTTAATGAAGATACCACGTATGCGTATATCTCTTGAATGGTTTTGTAATTATCCGTCTTTTGTGGATTTTTTATCTCCCAATATTTTTGCTGATTTAGTAGATACTTTTTCTGGAGATTAAACATGTTGCGATTATGCTCCAACATTTCATCTCTCGGGTTTGGGAATATTTCAATTACCAAATTCGCCATAACTGTTTTATTTTCAAGAGGTTTTAATAAATACGTCGCCATATAATTACCATCTTCATCTCGCTTTACCTTAACTGGTTTTTCACTAATATTATTTAGGTAAATTTTTTGATAGGTAGTATCGGGCGGAAGAGCTATCTCAATAAACCCTGGTGTCAGGCCAGTATTTTTAAGATTATATGTGAGATTAGTCTTGTAATATTGACTGTCACCAAAAACTGCATAAATCGTCTTGGTCGTTGGATTATTCCAGACTATTTGATTACCTGATATTGAGTCGGGTTTGGGCTTTGAAATTGAAATTTTTTTGTCAGTCGTCTCAGGCAGATTAACAACGACTCGATATGAACTATTATCTTTATTTTCGATAATTGGAAGCATTACTTCCCAGACATTGCCATTTATTTTAAATAAATTTGCTTGATCAAAACTTAGTCGTATAACATTAATAGTATCTCGACCTATGTGTGGCTCATTAAATTCCATTTCAATTTTTGTTTTTTTGTCATCGTTCGTTATCTTTGGATCAATAGATCCACTGTCGTCAGATGCGCTTAAATCAGAGATAAAAAATGATTTTGGAAAACTTATTGCAAATTTGTCGACATAAATATCACTTTTTAAATTAGTGATTTTTATAAAAAAACTAACCCTTGAATTAAGATTTTCTTTAGACTCGGTAAGATGGTATTCGATCTGATAATCAGTCTTAAAGTCAGCCGCATAAACTGGAAAGGCCGTAAGGAAAAATAAATGTAAGAAAAAAATCAGTATTAAATTGCGTATTTTATTAACCATTAATCTAATATTAAATATCAAATAACCAATAACAAATCAATTTTTAATAATAAATAGCAAAACATTTTGTTATTTGTTATTTATTATTTTATTCAGATATTGTCCTGTATACGACTTATTTATCTTAAGTATACCTTGAAGGTGGCCTTGGTACACTAGATTACCTCCCTTTTCTCCACCATCAGGTCCCAGATCTATAATATACTGGCAATTTTTTATGATATCTAAGTTATGTTCAATTACTATTACTGTATTTCCACGATTAACTAATTCGGAAAGAGTATGGAGTAGTTTTTGAATATCATAAAAATGAAGCCCGGTAGTTGGCTCATCAAGTATATAGACAGTTCTTCCACTTTCTCTGCGCGATAGTTCCGAAGACAATTTTAATCTTTGTGCCTCACCGCCTGACAAAGTTGGAGCCGGCTGGCCCAATTCAAGATATCCGAGACCAGTTTTTTGCATAAAATCTAATTTTGAAAATATTTTAAAATGATTTTGAAAAAATAATATGGCTTCGTCGATTGTCATTTTAAGAACTTCAAAAATATTTTTTCCCTTGTACTTAACTTCAAGGGTTTCTTTATTATATCGGTGTCCTTCACAGACATCGCAGGTTACATAAATATCAGCTAAAAATTGCATTTCTATTTTTATGACTCCAGCCCCTTGACATTTTTCACATCTCCCGCCCTTGACGTTAAAAGAAAATCTCCCCTTTTGAAAACCTCGCTCCCGAGCGTCTTGAGTCTCGGCGAAGATCTCTCTGATTTCATCAAACATCCCAACATAGGTTGCAGGATTTGATCTAGGCGTTCTTCCAATTGGTGACTGATCAACAAGATTTACCCGATCGACGTACTGATATCCCTCAAATCTGCTAAACTCGCCAATCGTGTCTTTATAAAAACCATCTAAATAATATTTGAGGGCTGGATAAAGAGTCTCAACTATAAGAGTTGATTTACCCGATCCCGAAACTCCAGTTACGGCAATAAGATTTCCTAGTGGAAAAGAAATATCGATTTTTTTTAAGTTAAATTGCTTTGCACCTTTTAAGATTAATTCTCCTTGCATTTTTATTAGATCCTTTTTACTTTCTTCAATTGTCTTGTCTCCACGTAAAAATTTACCAGTAAGTGATTCTTTTGATTTTTTCATTTCAGGGAGAGTCCCAGCGAATGTTATTTTTCCTCCGTTTTTTCCAGCGCGAGGACCAAGCTCAATAATATATTCTGCATTTTCAATTGTCTCCCTGTCGTGCTCAACGACAATCAAAGTGTTGCCAAGATTTTGAAGATCAGAAAGACTTTTAATTAACGCCGAGACATCTTTTGGGTGAAGACCGATTGATGGCTCATCAAGTACATAAAGCACTCCCGTTAATCCTGTCCCTATTTGGGAAGCCAATCTAATTCGCTGAAGTTCTCCGCCAGATAAAGTTTTTGCAACCCGAGCAATTGTCAAATAGGACAGTCCGACATTGTTTAAAAACTTTAATCTTGTAAGAATTTCTTTTAATATAGGTTTTGCAATTTGTCCTTCATAGGATGATAAAAGAGCCGGCAGTTTGTCAACAAAATATGAGGCTAACGTAACTATCGATAAATTTGAAAGTTCAGAAATATTTTTTCCGTCGAGTGTGACGGCCAAAACTTCTTTTTTAAGTTTTGCTCCTTTACAGGTTGGGCATAATTCCTCGCGCATATATTTTTGAATCTCGGTGGCGGCCCAATCACCACTTGCGTTGTAGTATCTCCTCTCAAGTTCGGGTATCACCCCATCAAATTTTTCAAAAATAACCGTTTCCTTTCCATATCGATTAAGTCCAGGCACTTTATATACTTTTCCCGTTCCGTATAAAATGATTTTTATTTCATCATTTGTTAATTCTTTTATCTGTTTATTGAGATTGATTCCTTCTTCCTCAACGGCTTTTTTTAATAATCGTACGTACCAAGTCTCATGAAAAAACAACTTGTTAAATGGGAGAATCCCTCCTTCTAAAATTGAAAGGTTTTTATTTAGGATTAAATTTTTATCTACTGAGTGGATCGTCCCGATTCCGCGGCAACTACCGCACGCACCAATTGGAGAATTGAAAGAAAATGTCCGAGGCTCAATTTCAGGTAGAGAGATATTACATACGGGGCATGAAAATTTCTCAGAATAGAGATGATCATTTTCTTCATGAGTTTTTAATATCACAAGTCCTTCTGATAGATTAAGCGACTGCTCAATTGCTGTATTTAATCTTGATTTTAAGTTGGATTTAAATACTTCGTTTTTTAATTCTTTATAATTTGAAATTACTTGGTCAATATATACTTCGATTGTATGCTTGTTAGTTTTCATTAAATTTATATCTTCATCTAATGTAATATCTTTGCCATCTAATTTTATTTTCTTAAATCCTTTTGCTCTTAAATTATCAAAAAGGTCTTTAAACTCTCCTTTTTTTGCGCGAACTACGGGGGACAGTATTGAAAATTCGTGCGGTTTTATTTTATCCTCAGTAATTTTTTTAGTTATTTTTTCAAAAATTTTGTTGACTATTTCGTCAAGCGACATCTTGCTGATTTCACGAGTACAATTTGGACAATGAGGATGTCCAACTCGCGCATATAATAATCTGAGAAAATCATAAATCTCGGTAATCGTCCCGACTGTCGACCGGGGATTATGAGAGACTGTCTTTTGATCGATTGAGATAGATGGTGATAAACCCTCAATTGAATCAACATCTGGTTTATCCATTACTCCTAAAAACTGTCGGGCATAGGCAGATAATGACTCAACATACCGGCGTTGTCCCTCAGCATAAATTGTGTCGAAAGCCAAAGAAGATTTCCCGGATCCAGAAATTCCGGTCATGACGACAAATTTATTTTTTGGGATGTCTACACTTACATTTTTTAAGTTATGTTGGCGAGCTCCACGGACTTTAATATAATCCATACTTTAAATAAATATGCAAATAATCAAATATGACAAATATTACAAATCAAAAATAAAAAGGTTTAATTATTTATTTGTTGATTTGATTATTCGTAATATTTGTAATATTTATTAGCTGTTTAACTCTCTTATCTTCTCTCTTATCTCAATTGCTTTTTCAAAATTAAGATTTTCTGCTTGTCTTTTCATCTCAAGCTCCAGTTTCTTAATTAACTTCTTTTTATCATAAGGCGTCAATCCATTTAGATTGATTTCCTTAAGTTTGATTGTTCTTTTGCCCTTTGATATTCTAATTTCATCATCTTCTGTAAATTCTGCAATTCTTTCTCTTATAGGTTTTGAGATGGTTTTTGGAGTTATGTTGTGCTTTTTATTATATTTGGATTGATATAGCCGCCTTCTTTTGATTTCTTCAACAGCTTTCACTATCGACTTTGTCATCACATCAGCGTATATAATTACTTGGCCGGTGATGTGGCGCGCCGCCCGACCCATTGTTTGAATTAATGAAGTATACGAACGAAGAAATCCTTCACGGTCAGCATCAAGGATCGCAACAAGTGATACCTCAGGCAGGTCCAATCCTTCTCGAAGAAGATTAACTCCAATCAATACATCAAACTCGCCTTTTCTTAAATTGTCTAAAATATCACTTCTTTCAAGCGTCTTAACGTCTGAGTGAAGATATGAAGCTCTTATTTTTTTTTCTTTCAAATATACTGACAAATCCTCAGCTGTTTTTTTAGTTAAGGTCGTCACTAAGATTTTTTCATTTCTTTTGGCTCTTATTTCAATCTCTTTTATTAAGTCTGGAATTTCACCCTTAGCCGGCTTTATTATAATTTCGGGATCAATTAACCCCGTAGGCCTAATCAATTGTTCTACTATTCCTAATATTTTCTTTGATCTTTGATCTTTGATCTTTGATCTTTCTATTTCCCATTCATCCGGCGTCGCCGATACATAAATAATTTTTGATGGAACAGGATAAAATTCTTCAAATTTCAGCGGTCGATTATCAAAAGCGGCTTTAAGACGAAACCCAAAGTCGATCAGTGTCCCTTTTCTTGAATGATCACCGTTATACATCCCTCTGATTTGGGGTACGGTCATATGTGACTCATCTATAAATAAAAGCCAGTCATTTCCATAAGTCTGCTTGAAGTAATCAAGTAATGAATAGGGGGCGCCGCCTGGTGCCCTCCCGTCAAAATATCGAGAATAATTCTCAATACCATTTACATACCCAACTTCTGCAATCATTTCAAGATCATAGTTCACTTTTCGAATTAATCTCTCAGCTTCAATAATTTTTCCCCGTTTTTTTAAAGCGTCAGACTCCGACTTTAAATCATCTCGAATTTGTTGCTCTGCAGTTTTAAAAACTTTTTTGTCCATCAAATAATGTTTGGCAGGATAAATTATTAGACCGCTCCCCTTAGTCACACCCCGGGGGTGTATCACAAGTTTTCCAGATATAGGTTCGAAGTGGTTAATTTTTACTAATTTGTCATTTTCAATTGTTAGGCTAAACCCTATGTCATCGTAAGCGGGATAGATATCGATTCTATTCCCACGAACTCTGAAGGTGCCTCTTTTGAATTCAAACTCGGATCTTTCATATTGAAGCTCGATCAATCTCATGGTAATTTCCTTTGCCTTAATTTTCATACCTTCCTGAACCGATAAAATAAATTTTCCGTATTCAATTGGCGATCCGATGTTATAGATACAAGAAACTGATGCAATCACAATTACGTCACTCCTTGTTAAGATATTGGCTGTTGAGGCAAGACGTAATTTATCTATCTGCTCATTAATTTGAGCTTCTTTTTCAATATAAGTATCACTTGACGGGATATATGCTTCAGGCTGATAATAATCGTAATATGAAACGAAATAGGAAACGGCATTTTGTGGAAAGAAATCTCGAAACTCCTGATAAAGTTGTCCCGCTAAGGTTTTATTGTGGGAGATTATTAGAGTCGGGAGCTGCAATCTTTCAATGACGTTTGCCATCGTAAAGGTCTTACCTGATCCGGTCACACCAATGAGGACCTGATTTTTAAAATCATGGTTTATTCCGTCAACGAGTTTTTCAATCGCCTGCGGCTGATCGCCCGTTGGCTTAAAAGTCGCTTTTAGTCTAAACATTTTGTTTGTGAACTTATCGTGTGACCTTTAATTTTACATCAATTTTCACCAAATAAGTATATGTTTGAAAAGGGGCTGGGCTTATGAAATAATGAGAGGATGGAAATAATTAAATTTCTTATCGACTTTATAATTCATATTGACGTCCATTTGGGTCAGATCATCTCAACCTATGGTCTCACGACTTATATCATTCTTTTTCTAATTATTTTTATGGAAACAGGGTTGGTCTTTACCCCTTTTTTGCCTGGCGACTCGCTTCTCTTTACAGCCGGTGCTTTTGCAGCTTTGGGTTCTTTAAATGTCTGGGTCTTATTTCTATTGCTTTCGCTTGCTGCAATTCTCGGTGATACGGTTAATTATTGGATTGGCTATTTTTTTGGAAAGAAAATTGTTGCTCATCCGAAAATTCCAATAGATGAAGGTCATATTAAAGAAACTCAAAAGTTTTTTCACAAACATGGAGGTAAAACAATCATCTTTGCTCGTTTTATGCCATTCATCAGGACATTTGCCCCTTTTGTTGCCGGCGTTGGAAGAATGAAATACCAACAGTTTTTTTCATACAATGTAATTGGAGGACTTTTGTGGGTGGCCGTCGCAACTTTCGCCGGTTATTTTTTCGGAAATATAAAATTCGTCAAAGAAAATTTTTCACTGGTAATTTTTGGAGTTATTTTCATCTCCCTTGTCCCAATTTTTATAGAAATTTTTAGGAAAAAAATGTTAAATATTAAAAGTTAAAGGTTAAAGAAATATTAAACTTTTAAATACTAAAAATTATTTATTATTTAATAGTTTAATATTTAACCGTTTATTTAAGATTTAATATTTAATATTTATGCTCTTTATTATTTCATCTCCCATCGGCAACCTTGATGATCTGTCTCTTCGACAGGCCAAAACCTTACTATCATCAGACATTGTACTTGCGGAAGACACTCGATCGGCTAAAATTCTTCTTGATGCGGCAATTGCTCGTTTCCCTCAACTGGCAATTAGCAATCAACAATTAGTAATCTCTTATTACAAAGAAAAAGAGTTCGAAAAACTCCCTGAGATAATTGACTGGTTAAATGAAGGAAAAAATATTGCTTTAGTTTCGGAATCCGGGACCCCTCTAATTTCAGATCCGGGATTTTTGCTTGTAAAAACGGTTATTAAAAAAGGTTTGCCTTTCACTGTAATTCCAGGACCATCAGCTGTTACTACCTCTTTGATTTATTCGGGTGGCAACCCTCAGGAGTTTTCTTTTTTTGGTTTTTTTCCTAAGAAAGAGTCAGAAAAAATTAAGCTATTATCCAAACTTAGATCTATGAGAGATGTTTTTCCTGAAATGTCTTTCATTTTTTACGAATCCCCAAATAGAATTAATGAAACACTTCAATGTTTTAAAACATTGAAGTGGGAGCCAAACATTATTATTTGTCGCGAAATGACAAAAAAATTTGAGGAAATATTAAGAGGAAAACCAGATGATTTAATTGAACACAAATTTAAAGGTGAAATTACTTTACTAATTAAGTAGTAAAAATTAAGCTCACTAAACTTCCTGCTATTATAATCAAAGTTGAAATAAAAAAATTGATCGCAAATCTCCTATTTCCTTGGGTGAAACTATAAGTAGACTTCGTTAATAAATTTATGGCATTTGCAAGGATTAGAGTTGTTAACCCAAGCTTATAAGAAATCGAGTGCCCGGCTAATTGTGAAACGTTAATTGTTGTTGCATCAAGTCCAGTCACTGAGGCCAAGGCTGCAGTTATTATAAATCCTCGATCGCCGAAAAATACGAGCGATACTTTCGTAACTATTGTAACTAATAAAAAAATAGCTGCAAATTTCAAAGCCGGACCCAGGGTAAATATCTTATCTTCCTTAAGAATTTTTTTAGTTTCGGTCAGATTATCAACGGCACTCTTTTCTTCTTTATTTAAAAAATAAACTCCGGCAGCAAATGAAGTAATAAGAAGAGATAAAATATAAAAAAAACTTTTTATAAAAAACACACCATTAACTGTCACAATTAAAATAAAAAGTTGAATGAAACTTGAAAAATTGGCAAATATGGCTCCAGCCGTTAGCTTATTTATATCTTTAGAATTTTTGCTTTTGAGGGCTAATGATTGAGTCGTTGAAGTAGAAGAGATAAACCCACCGGCGAGACTTGTAAAGAGCCAGCCCTTCTTTTGACCGATAGTTTTTTCAAGTATATATCCAAGAATGTCAACTCCAGTAATAATAACAACTACCCGCCAAATATTAAAAGGATTGAATAATGGGACTTTAGCTATGCTTTCAGTATTTATTCCAATTAGGCTAAGAATACTTAAAAAACTTGGAATATCGGAAATTCCAAAATTCTGATTTGGTAAAAAGGGAAGAATTACTAAGGCAATAATCGCATAACTTAAAAAAGCTTTGAATTCATAGTCTTTAATTTTTTCAATAAATGAGTGGAGTTTATTTTTAATATTTAAAATTCCGACCAAGATTATAACCATCGCAATTATCAGATGATAAGGAAAGACTTGAAGCGAAATAAAAAATCCGATCAGATAACTAAAAACAATTGCGAGTTCTGTTGTAATCCCATTGTCTTTATTTAAAATGCTTCCGGTTAAAAAATATGAAATAAGAAGGACCATAAAAGCAATCGTTATGATTAGATATAGGCTGTTATAGGAGTTATAAAGTAAGCCTGCGACTGCTCCAAGCGTTGTAATTAAAGCGAAGCTTCTTACTCCAAGA
>Ga0209211_10000412_pt1 | contig 88187 bp, 83 predicted proteins | sample RifGroA2_FD_183992 | JGI IMG/M metagenome (GOLD analysis project Ga0209211, IMG submission 183992) | Groundwater microbial communities from Rifle, Colorado, USA - Groundwater A2 (SPAdes) (version 2) | ecosystem: Environmental > Aquatic > Deep subsurface > Groundwater | place: Rifle, Colorado... | reverse complement strand
TCAGTCGGTGAATATTTGGAGTCAGTATAACCTGTGGGACAACTGCCACTACTAGTCGGTGGTCGGCAAGAGTAGGTCAGGTTTTCTCTGCTTAAGTCAGAACAAATTATTGGCGTGGTGGTAGTTGTTGGAGGAACACACTGACCACATAGATCTCGGTTAAACCCCATTCCTACGTTTCCCTGAACTAGCACATCATAAGCCGTTTTGACATAGCAATATTCAGGTCCTCCTCCACATTTCCATCCACAAAGCACTGTTTTACACCATTTTGATCCACTACCAACATTACCAGCACATATTTGATTTGCGTCCAACCTACCATCAACACATGTTCCCTGGCTACCACATTCACTGTGATTAGTACATCCGGCAGGACAAGGATTAGAAGTTCGTGCATTTAAGTCACCAAGCTTACAACTACTTTCACTGATGAAATATTCTTCTTGCGCACAATATTTATTGTTTCTGAAGTCCAATTCCGAATCTGCGTATGCTACATCCCCAGCCCACACGCCATTATTGGAGTTGTTACATGCCACTTTACATGTTTGATTTAAAACTCTTTTAATAGGTTTTGAAGTATCACAGGCAAATGCAGTTGAGGGAAATAAAGCAAGCATCAATAAAACACTTAAAGAAATAAAGGTACTTATTAGAAGAGTGCAAACCTTATACATTGAAATTATTATATGCATTTGCTGAAGATAAACTCAAGGAGAAAACGAATTCTGAAGCAGAAGCAGTAGGGTGGTTATTTAGTAGAAAAAACTATAAAATTGTCGTTGACGATACTTTGAATTTGTTGGTCTAAGTCTGGATTTCTTGGATTACCACCCATAAAGTCTTGATCTCCTTTTGAAACCATGTTCCATACTGCTATCATGTTTTTAGGAAGAATTGTTTTGCTAACAAATTCTGGATCATTTAAAAATCTAGTAATTTGATCGGAATATCCGAGTCTAAAAATAAGTTTTCTTGACGGCCGATCATTAATAGAGCCAAACGTTCCTAATCTTACATCTGCACCGTTATATCTAAAGTAATCAACGTAAGTATCAGGTGTGATGAGATTCATCTCTTTAAGTTGAAGGTCTTTTTCGTCTGTTGCGGTTACATCTCTCATTACTACAAACTCTAAAGCGTCATAGCCAAAATGTTGACCACTTTTGCCTACAAGTTCAGCAAATCTATTTCTCTCCTCCTCCGATACTTCTGGATTAATACTAATCATAAAAGGGGAATCTGGAGTAGTTCTAAATTCAGCTACAGGATTATGGCCTAAATACACAGCATCAACAAGTTCAGTGTTAGCTAGAAGTTGCTCAACAGGACTAAGAGGTGCTTCAGCTATAACTCCTTCAACTTCTGGCTCTGTCATATCTACAGGAGGTTCAAGTGAGGAGATTTCTTGTGGTAACTCTTGAGCTTGGGCTACACCAAGTCTAGCAGCAGCTCCAAGACCTCCCAAAACTTTGAGAAAACCTCTTCGATTAGTTTCCCGGCCAGTATTTGGAGTAGATATTATTCTGGATTTTTCTCTTTCTAAATCCATATCCATATTATCCCATAATATATTACAAAAAAGCAAATTCCGCTTTATTGATTACAGTTTAGCACGCCTTTAGCTTCTTGGCCCTCCGCTATAGTAACAACAGACCTGTCCTGAGTTCGAACAATCAGTTTGGGTTAAGCTTGATTTGGTGTATGTAGATGGACAACTGCCACTACTGGTTGGTGTTTGACAAGAGTAGGTCAGGTTTTCTCTGCTTAAGTCAGAACAAATTATTGGCGTGGTGGTAGTTGTTGGAGGGACACACTGACCACATTGATCATTGTCAAACCCCATTTTTTGGTCTGTTGTTCTAGCAGCATAAGCTGTTTTTACATAACAATAATCAGGGGCTGCACCGCATTTCCAACCACAAAGTGTCTGAACACACCATTTATTAGATGTGCCATAGTTGCCCTTACATATTTCCCCAGCTCCTAAGTTTCCATCAGCACACGTTCCTCCAGTTCCACACTGGCTATGCTCAGTACATCCTGAAGGACATAAGTTACTGGCTAGTGGTCCTTCAGCTAGACAATCTGCTTGAGAGGCAAAGTATTCTTTCTGAGAACAATATTTATTATTGTCGAAATCATCTTTAGATGTAGCATACGCCATGTATGCCTCCCATCTATTTGTAGAACCACAAGATGAAGCTTCGCACGCAGACACTCTTTTTTCGAATCCAGCGTTTCTATCACAAGCAGATACTGTTTCATAGCCAAAGATAATAAATAGGAGAAAGGTAATAAGTAAAAAAGCAAAGGTTTTAATTAACCTAATACAGAGTTTATCTGCCATAGATTAATTATAGGGATATTAGTGACATTAACTCAATATCCAGAAAATTGGAGCTTTTTAACTGAGCTGAAAAAAGTTATTATGAAGTAAGTTTGTTGCAGTATCAAAAACAGATTGGTCTCTGTTTTGTCTAGCAGGTAGATCTAATCCTCCATCAGCTAGTATTCCTCTTATAAAACTTCGAGCTCGAGGGTTTATTACTGTTTCAGTAAACTCAGGGTCTTCGATATAATTTCTAAGTTGGTTTTGAGGACCCCATTTTACAATGCATTTTCCGTCAATGATTTTTGAACCATGTAACCCTAAATTTATCTCTTTCCCCTTATATCTAATAGATGACGAGAATAAAGTTGCACCATTATCAAGTTTGGCTTCTTCTAGCACTTCATTATAAGGGGATAACAATATAACAATACTGCTATATCCGAATCTTTGTCCGCTAGGAACTGTAAGTTGTGCCAGTTGATCACGTTCCTCTTGGGAAACCTCAGGATTTATACTTAACTTTGACAGCTCGCCCTCTTGGGTTCTAAATTCAATTACAGGCGTGTTTCCTAAATACACAGCATCAACAAGTTCGGTGTTAGCTAAAAGCTGTTCCACAGGACTAAGAGGAGCTTCAGCCATCACTCCTTCAACTTCTGGCTCTGTCATATCTACAGAGGAAAAGGGTGCTTCTTGAGCTCTTATTGGTCGAGCTTTTAAAAGCTCTTTTGCAGCTATTCCACCTCCGACTGAGGTGACAATCTTTTTCAGAAAACCTCTTCTGGTCTCTCTTTCTAAATCCATATTCATATTATCCCATAATATAGTTAAAAAAAGCAAATTAAAAGTCTAAAGCGCTACTGTAACCCCGATCGAATGAGTAAACTGCCCACCATTATTGTCTTCTAGTGTCACAGTAACAGTATGCGAGCCCTTGTCTCCATCGGGGAATTCTACATGCAAAGCATAAGGTTCTGAGGTTTGGGTCCTTTTTTGTTGTCCATCTATGCTCCATACAACAGTTTTTACACCAAAAGGAGAGTTACTTCTGGCTAAAACATCAAAAACCCGGGGAACATTTGCTCCATTGCTGACATTCACAATCTCTATAACATTTCCAGACCCACTTCCTCCGGCAAATCCTGGAATCCCAGAGCACCCGCGAGCCAAACCAATGAATCTTGCATCCGATGCATTCAAAACCCATTCATCAATACCTGGTTGCCATTTGTTGGCACCTGTTGGATCATCTTCTTTGAGTAAAACCACATCTTTTTCTTCTGATTCTTCGCCATCATTTGAGAGCCGGTGAGGATTATTTTTGCAAACTTTGTGTCTTTGATAGTTCTCTGAAGAAACCCGTGGTTCTGTTCCTTTAATAAAGTATTCTTTTCGAGTTGGTGAACCATCCCTTGGCAGACCGCCCATTAAACCATCAACATCAATATGGGATAAACCATCCGGTTGGTTAAACTTTTCATCAGGCAGCTCTCTCAAAGCCTCAATCATAACCTTTTGCCAAATAGGGGAAGCCCCAGTCACACCGGACGAAACAGCTGGATTCATTTTCGAATTATCATTATTACCAACCCAAACGCCAGCAGCCACAGAAGGAGTATACCCAACAGCCCAGTTGTCCCGCTTTTCATCCGTAGTACCGGTTTTTACAGCTACAGTTTTTCCTGAAACATTTAAAATAGAGTTCGCACCAAAAGCAGCTGACCTGGCTCCATTATCTGACAAAATATTAGAGATGATAAAAGCGATTCCAGGATCTAAAATCTTTGTACCTTCTGTTTCCTTAAACTCATATAAAGTTTTATCTTTAGAATCAGTTACCTTCAATATCGATACCGGATCGTGCTTTTTACCCTCACTAGCAAAAACACCATAAGCAGAAGTTAAATCCAAGAGCCGGACCTCTCTTCCTCCCAAAACCAGTGACAACCCAGCATTATTTACATTTTCCAGAGTGGGCTCCCAAGTAGATAACCCCATTCTGTATCCTAAATCCATCACATCCTTGACACCTGTTAAAGCTAGCATCTTTACAGCCGGAACATTGTATGAATTACCCAATGCGTATCTAACTTGAACCGGACCACGGAATTTCCCGTCATAGTTTACAGGTATATAATTTGGATTGTTGGCTCCACCCGGAAACTCTGTTTTAACATCCATTAAAACAGAAGCTGCAGTGTAACCTTTTTGCATACCAGCTGCATAAGTTATTGGCTTTGTTGCAGAACCAGGCTGCCTTAAAGAGAGAGTAACATTGACATTACCATCATAATCCTGGGCAAAGTAATCTTTTGATCCTACCATAGAAAGTATCTGTCCATTTTTTGGATCCAAAACTACAGCAGCACCATTTCCTACGTCATATTTTTTAATTTTTTCAATCTCCGCCTTAACAATCTCCTCAACTTTTTCTTGTAATTTGTAGTCTAGGGAGGTTGTAACTCTCAAACCACCCTGTTCAACCAATTTGTCTCCATACTGTTCAATCAGTTTTTCTTTAACATATAAAACAAAGTGGGGTGCTTTAATTCCAAGCTCGGATTGAGAAGTTCTATACGTTAAAGGCTGTTTTTTAGCAGCTTCTGCCTCGTCTTTGGTGATATAACCATCCTCAACCATTCTCCGAAAAACTGCAGCTTGTCTCTCTTTTGCCAATTCCGGACGGGATCCATAAGGAGAATAAACAGAAGGTCTTTGCGGAAGACCAGCTAACAGCGAAGCTTCAGCTAGATTTAAATCTTTAGAGTACTTTCCAAAATATAGATTTGCAGCAGCTTCAATTCCGTAGGCTGTTCCTCCATAAGGAATCTCGTTTAAATACATCTCCAGGATTTGGTCTTTAGAATAAGCCCTTTCAACCTGAACAGCCAGAATAAATTCTTTTATTTTCCGGACTAAAGATCTCTCAGAATTTAGGAGTGCATTTTTAACCAACTGCTGGGTGAGAGTTGAACCTCCTTCAGCCCGTCCTTTTTTCAGGGATTGAACAAATACTCCCCGGACAACACCAGTTAGTGAAAAACCTTTATGTTTATAAAAATCTTTATCCTCAATCGCGATCGTTGCCTGCCGGACAACCAGTGGAACATCTTCAAATTTAATAGGTGTCCGATTTTGCTGGGTAAAAATGTCATAAAGCAATTCACCATTACGGTCGTAAATCTTTGTTGACTGGGGTACTGCTCGGCTTTGTAGTTGTTCGGGTGAGGGGATCTGAGTTAGAAAGAAAATAATAATTCCAACTACCCCTATAATCCCTGCAACTATAGAGAAAAGGACAAAAGTAGATAAAGAAGATAAAAGTTTAATAAACCGCACACGGTTTATGTGTTTGTGTCTATGCACGGGCTGAAAAGACATATACAAGCAATTATATCAAAACGTGAACGTGGTAAATATATGTATTAATATTAAGTAACCTATCAACTTTAAAAACTACTCTTTTATCTGGAAAAGGCTGCTTTTTTATCTGGATTAGTAAAATTGACTGCCTCGTCTCCCTTTGACATAATCAGTTCTACTTGACTAAAACACTTAAGTCAACTGAACTTTGCAGCAGTAATTTAGCTTAATGAAAATATCAATTTTTGGAACAGGTTATGTCGGCTTAGTGACAGGAACTTGCTTAGCAAACCTTGGTCACGAAGTCAATTGTGTCGATATTGACCTGGATAAAATCAATAAGCTCAACAAAGGCGTCATACCTATTTATGAACCTGGATTAAGCGGGTTAATAGTAAAAAACAAATCCAAACTAACCTTTACAACTGATCCTTCTAATGCAGTAAAAAATTCAAAAATTATATTTATTGCTGTTGGAACTCCTCAAAGAGAAGATGGTTCTGCTGATTTGCAATATGTTAAATCTGTTGCAGAAGAAATAGCCCAACATATTAACTCCTATAAAGTAATTGTTATTAAAAGTACGGTACCGGTCGGAACTAGTGACCTTGTAGAAAACATAATCAGGACTAAATTTAACGGTGAGTTTGATGTCGTCTCTAACCCAGAATTCTTAAAAGAGGGATCTGCAATTGACGACTTTGCGAATACTGACCGCATAGTAATCGGTTCTAAAAATAAAAAAGCTGCACAATTAGTCCAAAAGATGTATGAAAAGCTTAAATGTCCATTTGTAGTTACAGACCGCAGAAGTTCAGAACTTATCAAATACGCCTCTAATGCATTCTTAGCAACCAAAATATCGTTTATAAACAGTATTGCTAATTTGTCTGAAAAAGTAGGTGCGGATATTACAGACATAGCTAGAGGAATTGGGTTTGATAAAAGAATAAATCCACACTTTTTAAACGCTGGAATAGGGTATGGCGGATCATGCTTTCCCAAAGATGTTAAAGCTCTTATTTTTACTGCAAAAGACTATAACTCTAATCTAGAGCTTTTAAGTGTTGTAGACAAGCTAAATGAAAACCAAAAACAAATTGTAGTTAAAAAGCTGGAACAAAAACTCTCTCTTCAGAGCGCAAAAATAGCAATACTCGGACTCGCCTTTAAACCCAATACTGATGACATCCGTGAAGCTCCTAGTTTAACCATTATTAAAGAACTCTTAAAAAAAGGTGCAAAGTTAAGCGCCTGGGATCCAGTGGCTGAGCCTGCTTGCCAAAAAATCATTCCCAATGTTCACTACTGCCCATCACCATATGAAGCAATGGAGGAGTGTGATGCAGCAATAATAGTAACAGAGTGGCAGCAGCTTAAAGAATTTGATTACCAAAAAGCCAAAAAAGCATTAAAAAATCCTCTAATTATTGATGGAAGAAATATTTTAGATCCGCAAAAAGCAAAAAAGGCTGGAATCGATTATTTGGGTATTGGTAGATGAAAGGAGGTGATAATCAAATGACACAATTTCGACTTTTTATTGCTGCCGGCATACTGCTCGCTGGTCTTGTGATAACGACCTCTCCAGTATTAGCTCAAGGGAAATCGGAAGAACCTAGACCAGGGTTTGGATTCGGCGACAATAAACGAGAACACACTGGTCCTCCGGGTCAAACCATCAGGCCAGAGAGACCTCCAGTTAGTATCGCTAACATACTAAGCTTTAGTGGTAATGCTGGCAGTTCTGGGAGCAATGGAAACGGAGGCGGTAGTATCTTGACCGGTGCTATCCATCTGTATGGAGAGATCATTAACTTCATTAATGTGAACATATTTTACAGGTAATTTCACCTGGTAATTCACATTGATGAGGAAAGGAGGTGAAACTTAAATGATAGCATTAAACGTCCGTCTGTGGCTTGCTATTGGTGTTGTTTTGGCAAGTCTCGCATTAATGGTTGGTACTGCCTTTGCGCAAGGTAAATCAACTGAACCTAGACCTGGATGGGGTTTTGGTAATGACAATCGTGTTCATACCGGACCTCCAGGTCAGACCGTAAAACCAGCTCCTTAATGGAGAGTGCTCTACATCGGCTCAGGAATAACACCTGGGTCGATTAGAGCATCATTGTATAGCTAATTAAAGTCAGTGAATAATAAGTGAGAAAGAAGATAAATAAACAGACTTGTTAAAATCCCAATTAATATTGATAAGTCTCCGAGATCCTTAAGTTTTAAGTAAATAAATACACCACTAAGAGCACTAATCATAAACACATAAGCTAGAGCAAACGAAGGAATCTTACTCATTCTTATTTTATCTAAAAAGTAGTGCCAATCCCGGGTATATTCAGAACGGTTAGTTAAAACACTTATGTCTTTCTCCTTAAAATACAACATCCAATCTTTGTATGAGAACTTTAAATCATTTTCTACAAAAGTTTTTGCGCGAAGCTCTTTTAATGCATAATTCCATTTCGATTCCATATCTTTTTTAAGGTGCATTTTCTTAAAAAAGTAATGCCAAATCCTATCATTTGAAACCTTCATTGCAGTCTCGTTCTTTTTAAAATCAGTTATAACCAAAACTAATCCACTACCCAAAACTACTGCCAAAAGTGCATTGAGATTGAATATGAAGCTTACAAAACCATCCTGAATAAATTCAGCAGTCAACAGTATTAGATAAGTAGCCAGTGAAATAGTAAAAAGCTCCTTGACCACTATATTTATATATATCTTAAAATTCATTGAAATTTTCTATATTTCGAAAAACTAATATCAATTGATTTAATGCTAATATTTTCTTTAATATCTTTTAACCCAGGCGCTTTAATAATCCAGCTTAAGTGTCCGTTTTCAATAAAAGCTGTACTTAAGTCAAATTCCACTTCAGTGATTTTCCACTCACCATCTAATTTTACCCTCTTGTAGGGAGTAATTAAATAATCAACAGCATCAATTTCTTCAATACTATGTATAGGAAGAATGTGATAGGTTGAAGGCAAGAAAAATTGATCTTTGTTAAAAGAGAAATAACCCAACTCACCTTTTAATAGAATATTACTTTTAGGAGCTATTATAGATGTAAAATCATCCTCCGCAAATACAAACGACTCTTCTTTAATCGTTTCTAATTTAATTTGATTTCCGCCTATATTAATCGTTTGTAAAGACTGATCATGAAAGACGGTTGCAGAAATTCCTAAAGCGTTAGTGTATAAGTTTGAGGCCTCATCTTTAGCTACCACTCTTGGATAAACTGATTTGTTTGAAATCGGGAAAACAGATCCCTCAAATACTATTTTATGAAGGTTTGTAGTAATGGATTTAATTACACTATCATTAGATAAATTTACTACGACCTTATAAACTCCAGGTTCCGGATATTCCGGCCCGGGGTTTTGAATAACAATTTCTTGGGGTGGGAGATTATTACCGGAGGAGTCGTCAATACCATCATCAGCAACAGAATGTTCATACACCAGATCATTTTCTTTATAAATTTTAATCTTCATATCGTCTTTTCCTTCATACCAATTAAGATCTTGTTTCAAAAATTTCATTTTAAACATCTCATCTTTTACATAAACAAAAAAAGTATGGCTACCCCGTAGAGGTGTATTAATAACTGTATCTTTTTTTCTTGGTTTATAATCTGCTAAAGTTGTTTGTTGTAACAGCTCCTTGGGATAATCATAAACCCCAACAATAGTATCTGATGGAGGATTAAGTTTAAAAGTTTCCAGCGATGAGTATTGTTTTTCTCTTTGGTAAATATAAGGATTCTCTCCTACATAATCCCACTTTAAATTCTGTAATAATGGTGCATCAATTAACTTAGTATCATAACTCCAAATCTCTTCATCTTTAAACCCTAAATAAACATTTTGTTTCTCATTTTTATTCTGAAAAGTTATTTTTACCCTTGCCTTATCAAACTTATATGGCATTTTAGTGGTAAAATAAACAATATCATCAAATTGTTGATAAACTGCTCCTTCAGTCGATTGAATCTTTCTCACCCTGGAATTGGGAGTCAGTTCAGATATTCCTCTTTGTCCTGATTTATAACTCAATGTCGCGCCAAAAGGAGCGAAGTTACCATTTAGAATTACAATGATTAATGCAAAACATAGTACAGAAAAAACAATTCTAAAAAACATTTGCACAACTTTTAATTTAGGCTTCATACTTTACATCAACCCTCCGGAATTTGTTTAAAACAGGCACTTTAAGCTGTAACTGTACCAAATCATTTGGAGTAATCTCTTTGAATATAACTAAAATTAAAAAATATATTGAAAATAATATTATATAAAAAAGCGGGGTGAGAAGCACTGGAAAGTGAATAAAAACTGAAACAGCATAAGTTAGTAAAGCAGCTATCGAAATTTTACTCACACTATAGATCGGAACTGAGATTTTAAATTCTTTAAAAACAAAATATATAGAACTTAACATTAAAACTGCACTACTTATTGTTGTAGAAATCGCAGCACCATTTATTCCAAAAACTGGGATTAGAGAAAAACATAAAACTGAAGATAAAACTACTCCGAGTATTGAAAGATACAAGGCTTTAGCTGGATTGCCCATTGCCGACAAAATGTTTGCAAAAACCGCAAATACAGATAAAAATGCAAAACCGATTATTAATATTGATAATGATTCGTAAGCTGATACATAGCTTTTCGAATAAAGCAACTCTAAAATCTGCTTGCTGGTAGTTGAAAGAATTAGTGTTCCAATAGAAAGCAAAATTAATAATATCTTAAATGTTTGTGATATTAATAGTTTTGACTTATCGGTTTCTTTGTCGCTTTGATTTTTGGAAATTATTGGAAACAATACTGTTGCCAGTGCCCCAAATACAAGATATTGAATCCTAGCAATATTTTGATTTGCTGTATAAAAACCAGAGCTTATATCGGAATTAAGAAGTGATTTAATAAAAAATAAATCAATTGTTTGTTGAAGATTAGAGAAAAAAGCTAACCCGATTAATGGTAACGAGAAAAGTATTAATTTTTTATATGGAAATCTAACATTAAAGTTTTTAGGCAAATACAGACCCGTAAAAAGTGTAACAATTGGAGCAATTATGAAACCCACAATTACACCTGTTAAATGGAAGTAGTATGCAAGTGCTACTATAAGTATCGCTTTTACGACTGAATAGATTATATTTACCAAAGCTTGTTTTTTAAAATTGCGCATACCATTGTAAAATCCGGAATAAAGTGCATAAATACCGTATGCCGGAAAAATAAATGCAGATAAACGAATATATTTACTTAGAGATACATCATTAAGCAAAACAGAAGCTGGATATGCAAAAACAAAATAAAGAATACATATTACTATTGTAGAAAATATTTGTAATACTAAACCGGATTTTAGTATTGCATCGGATCTTTCATCATCTTCTGAAACATATTTGGAAATAGCATGGGGAAGTCCTACCGTTTGAATTAAATTTATAGTTGCCATCAAAGAAATTACTATTCCATAAACTCCGTATGATGCAGGCCCCAATACACGGCCTAACCAAACGTTAATCCCATATCCAGAAATCATAAATATCAGAGACGAAATAACAATATAAATAGTACCCTCAACAGTGGAGTTTTTTTTCATAATTTGTAAAATTACAACATCTCCGCCACTGGCGGAGTAGTGTTATAGTTATTAATAATTTTTCAGGCTATATAAAATATAATTTTCAGTTTCGCTAACTTTGTATTTCCTCAGGTTCAAATCACTGTTGTCAAAAATATCTATCTCATTTGGATCATTTTTATTTAAGAGAAGATAATCAATTTTATACTTATCTTTAATTTCCCCAAGAGCCAATATAGATGGCGCTGCAAAAAAACTCTCTGCTACAAATGACCTTTCATTACATGTTGCTGAAAAGGGACCGTTACAAAATGATAAAACCTGCCATTGCCTCTCTTTGGATATCAAACTATTACCAGAGAATATATATCTTTCAGAATAAAAGGGGATGTATCTATTCAATATATTATCCGAGTCTAGTAAAATTACGCTGTTACTTTGGGTATTATTTTTAAGAAAATTAAGATCATTTATTTTACTTTTTAGATTTTTATTAGTTGACTTAGCATATACATTAATAAACTGGTATTTTGGAATTATTGAAAGAATAAAAAAGCCAAGCAGTACCAGGATCATTATTACTTTTTTGGTAAAATCAATATCTCTAACTAACTTATAAATTATTCCTGCTGATAATATCGCAATAGACAAATAAGCTGTTTCTGTAAAATATCTATGGTATAAAAACCACAGTAGAGAGAAGTAAAAAACGACAGTAAAAAATAAAGAGAATATAGATAACATCAATATATCTTTATCAGAAAATCTTTTATAAGCGTTCATAACACCAAACGGAGCAAATATAAAAACAATAAATGATATTATGCCTATTGGATTGAATATACTAAGTGGAATTTCATTAAATACTAACAACTTATCTATTGAATAAATTTCCATAGCAGTAGTGTATTTACTAAACAAAATAAACAGATAAATAGATATTAAAACTAGAAAGCTATAAAAATTTTCTAGACCAACTACATGTATGCCATCTGGAATTTTAGAAAGTTTATTAAAAAGCGGTGTGGTGAATTTTTCAAAAGTTAATTTTAGAGATTTAAAATAATAAAGAATAAAATACAAAGCTATTATCCCAACAGAGTGAATAGCAATCTCAGGATGAGATGCTGCAGTCAAAAAGAGAAATAATAAACTAAGTAGTAAGTGTCTAATCTTCTTTGTCAAAATATAAGATTGAAATGTAAATATCAGCATTGCAAAAAACATGTAACTTAAAATCCTAACCGACGGATCAACCCATAAAATTTGATTTAGCGGCAAAACAAAGAGGGTAGCAAATAATGCAGCAATAGAGTATCCGAGATACCTTTTGGAAAATAGATAAAAAAATATAACAAAGACTGTTGCACTAACTGGAATATAAAAAAACCATGCGTGTTTAACACTAATATTAAATACCCTAGATACAAATGCTAATATAACGTAAGCAATAGAATAGTAGTAATTCTTTTCGTTGTAAAAGAAGGGATTCTTAGTTAGGTCTAAGAATGTTGTGAGTTTTTGTGTTAGAGATGCATGATAGTAAATGTCCGCACCTACTAAATATTCTGATAAGGTAACTGGAATTATGTTTAGTATAAAAATAAACAGTCCTAAAACAGATGTAATGATTAGATCTAACCTAGTAATTTTATAGTTTAGGTTTTTCCCTTTTGCATCTTCAGTACTAATATTTAAGTAATAAGGCAAAGAACCGACAAGAAACAAAACAGGAAACAGTAGTAAATAATAAATCAAAGCATGGTTGTTGAACCAATAAATGCTTGAAAAATAAGTATTAAAAGCAAATGGCAAATAGTTTAGTAATCCTGCAAGTAAACCTAAGTTAACGAAGTAAATAACACTTCTTTGTTTAATTGATGAAAATATTCCCCCGAATAAAAATCCAAATAAAATGGGAAGAACATAAACACAAATAACTCCGATAATACTGGGACTATATGCTTCTCTAAACGGAAGGTTTGAATTTAGTAATTCGACTATCTCTTTTTTAAAGAATATTTGAAAAGACAAATAATAAATAACCAGCAACAGAATAGACAAGCATAGAATAATTTTCCTCATTGTAAATTTTTTTTCTTAAATCCAGATCCCTTATAAAATCCAAATAAATAAGAGGGTAGTATTAATAAAATTGCTAACTTATCCAGCATATTTTTTTTGCTGTTGAGAGGGTCAACCTTTCCTCCTCTTAGCGCCCTTGAAAATCCTCCATAATATGCCCTTTTTAATATCCAACTCAAAGTTAGTCTCTCTGGAGAAATCTGGTGTCCCGCAGAAGTAAATGGCGTAAAGACAACTTTTCTTTTTTCGTCTCTTAGCTTTTGACATAAATCTGTTTCTTCTCCTCCTAACAACTTGCCTCCAACTCTACCCAGACTCTCGCTAAACCTGTGCTTTCCAAGTCTGGATTTATCAATAGCAAAACTTGCTCCAAAAACTTTTGGGACTTCACGAATCACATTTGAAATATCAATTAAAGAAAAGAATTCTTGAATGAATTTAGATTTATGATACCAGGAAAGTTTACCGTTCCATACGGGAACTATTTTTGTTCCGACAATTACTGCATCAGTGCTTTTAAAAGTTTTTACTATTTCAAAAGCCCAGTTTTTGTCTAGAATTGCGTCAACATCACAAAAAGCTACATAGTTGGTTTTTGCTTTATTCAACCCTAAATTTCTGGCGAAGGAAAGAGATTTCGCAGGGATATTTTCATACACAAAAGAATGACTAGTATCTGTTAATTTATTTATGTATTTTTTTGTTAATGGAACTTCCTGCTGGTCTAAAAAGAGAATCCGTATTTTACATTTAGTTTGTCTTTTTAAAGAATCAACACAAGATTTAAGGATGTCAAAAGGCTCTTTATATCTTGTTACAACAACTGTTATATCAAATTTTTGATTCATATTAATTATTGAAAGCTTTCAAGTAACTCTCTGCAATTTTAGGAAAAGAATAATTTTCTGAAATCCAGTTTTTAATTTTATTTTTAGACAAATTGGGGGATTTAATATTTTTGTTAATTGTCCGGATAAATCCAGTGCTGTTTAATGTTTCTACCAAGTAACCGTTTTTTTCATTCACTACTGCATCTTTAACACCTTCTAGGTCGGATGCAATAACCATAAGTCCTGTTGATGACGCTTCTAATGCAACAATACCGAACCCTTCTATGTCATTATCAACAGGAATATTCGGCATCACAAATATATCCGCAGTGTTGTAAACAACTTTTAGATCCAGATCCGAAACTTTTCCAAGCAATATAACTTTTTCTTTGTACCCCTTCTCTTCTATTAATGATTGAATTCTTTCCCTTTCAACACCGTCTCCTATAACTAAATAAATTACATTCTTATTTAATTCTGGTAAGACATTCTCTATAAACCAATAAACTCCTTTTCGCTTAACTAACCGGCCAACAGTAACAATTATTTTTTTATCTGATAATTTACGGCGGGTTATTTTTTCTAATGCAGACTTGTTTGCCGGCAGAAGAAAACTTTCAGGATGTATACCCCAGGCAATCACTATACTCTTACTACTTGGAATACCTCTTTTTAAGCATTCATTTCTTGTGGTATTACTTATGCAAATAATTTTATCTAACCTTCTAAGACAAAAAGGGATAACCAACTGGTAAATTGGTAATTTATATGTAATATCCAATCCATGAACAGTTACACTTACTCTAACCCCATATATTTTTTTTAAAAGTAGTCCAAGAGGAGACAGCAGTGCATCTCCTAAGTGAACATTTTTAATTCTTTTATTTGGAATAATCCATAATGATTTAATTAGGGCTATCGTTAAAAATATTGGTAATAGCTTTTGTGTATAACCCCAGCTTACTAAGTGTAAATTGGTATTTTTTGCAAATTCTTGTGCTAAAGCGAAACTAACTTTTTCCATTCCTCCAACCATAGGAGGGTATTTTCTTGTAATAAATAATAAAGAAACTTTGTCGCTTCGCAATAAATTCATCTTGGGGAAGTTAATTTTTATCGTACTCTAACTTTTTTAAACGATATAAAGCGTCTTCTAAAAATTTTCTATTTATAGATAAAAGGTCTGCAATTATTCCCATAACTACAAAAAGAAATCCAAGTATCATAAAAACTGAACCAAATATCAAAGACTGCAAATGTCCGCTTATTACATCTCCATAAATTAACATTAAAAATAAAAACCGGAGAAATGGTGTAACACCAATAACAAATACAATAATTCCACTCATTAAAAAAATCTTAAAAGGCTCATGCATTGCATAACTTCTAATTATTGCTACGCCCGATTTTTGAATATGCTGGAACATATTTTTAAAAAGACGGGATTCTCTTGTTTTTGGATTTGTCTCAACAGGAACATGTGTAACTGCAATTTTCTTTTTACCTGCATGAATAATTGTTTCCATGCAATAGCTAAATGATGTAACCACATTAAGAGAGAGTGCTGCTTCTCTTGAATAAGCCCTAAACCCACTAGGTGCATCCGGAATATTTGTACCAGATGCTAAATTCACAACTTTGCTGCCGACTTTTTGTAGTATTTTTTTTAGTGGGCTAAAGTGTGCAATTTTATCTGTTTGTCTGTTAGCAACGACAATATCATGTGTCCCTTTAACAATCGGCTGCACAAGTCTTGCAATATCTTTTTGAGGATACTGGTTATCTCCATCAGTATTTACAATAATGTCTGCACCCTGTCTAAGTGCTTCATTAATACCATCTGTAAATGATGCAGCTAGGCCTTTATTTTGTTTATGTACAACAATATAGTTCACGCCTAGTTGTTTTGCAACTTCTATAGTTTTATCTTTTGAACCATCATCTATAATTAATGTTTCAATTTTACTAATTCCGGAAATTCTTTTAGGAATTGATTTAAGAACTAGGGGAAGAGTATTTTCCTCGTTGTAACATGGCACTTGAACTATCAGTTTCATAGGTGCAGGTGTCGATTATTGTAACATGGTTTTCTTGCCTTCTAGACTTATAGAAAAACCACCAGTGAAGCGAATCTGGCATTCCTTTTATCAAAATTAATTTTAGTACTTGACAAAATTTCAGGCTAATTTTGTTGTTGAATTTTATCTTTGAGTTCTTTAAGTGTTAACTGATATAAGATGATGGGATGTGTTTCCTGTACTGATATTTCACTATAGTGATATGGAACATTTACAAAATATTCACCAACTTTTTTATTTTCTAAATTTAAATCAAGAAATTCTGAAAATGTTGGGAATAAGTATCTCATCCCCATATCTTGAACAATAATAATTTGTTTTAAGTCTAATGAGTTACTAATAAACACAAAAGGAGACTGGTCGGCAACGCTATGCGTTGGGAGTTTTGTATAAAAATGATATGCTTCAGGGAGAGAGCTAATCATGATCAGGTCATTGTTAGATATTTTTTCTTTTAACAATAATCCTGACTTCTCCTCGTATGAAACTGCAAACCACCTTCCACCATTCCACTGCCTAATACCGTTATATGTTTGAAAAATTTGTATAACTATCAATAGTAAAAGGAAAAGACTAAATGCTAAGGTTTTTAAAGAAAACTTAAGTCTTATATATATTAGTACTCTTTCCAATGCAAAACTTGCAGGGATAAGAAGAAAAGGAATTATATGAGTCCAATACCTTTGCATTGCATAATCTGTTACCAAATAAACACTACTTAACAGAAAAATTCCCAGAATCGTAAATGTAGCATACTTCTGCAATTGTACCTTTTTTTGAAGTAGTAATATTCCGATAAGAGCAAGTATAGAAATTAGTATGTCAGTCAAGAAAAAACTCCTTGGACCGGGAATAAAATAAAACTTTAGTAGTAGTAAAACTATTGCAAAAAAGTAAACAAAAGATTTTTCCAAACCTTTTTTAAAGAATTTATAAATAATTCCTAAAATCGATAATCCTGCAATACAAACAATTAAAATATCCGGTTTTTGTGTAAGAATTAAAAATAGAGAATCATAAATTGGATATAACCTGCTAAATACAACTATCAAAAAAACTGCAGTACCAAAAGCAAAATTTCCCAGAAGTGTGAAAGGGGTAGCACTTGTTTTAAAAACTAGAAATACAATAGGAATACTCAAAAGTGCATACTCATATCTAACTAAAATTGTAATACCAAAAAATATTCCTATTAAAATATCCCTTAGTTTTAGGACTGTTGTTTGTTTCTCTATATTTTTTATCAGAATTAAAAGAAATAGTGTTACAAAAAAGACTCCAATGTTTTCAGTCTGTATAAATCCTCCCCAAACAATGTGGTTAAAAGATATTGCTATAAGAAATGCCCCACAGATTCCAGCTGACTTAGATTTGAATATATGTTTTATTAAAAAATAAGTAACCGGTATTACTAAAACACCTGCTATAAAAATAATTATTTGTGCAACTAAAATGTCATTTGATGAAAATATTTTTCCTAAATTAATTAGTAACGGAAAAACCGGCCTAGTCCAAAAAAAGAATGGGGGATAAACACTTCCGTTTTCTCCCAAGAAACCTACAACACTTTTATACGTTGCTAAATTATTTGCAACCATGAAATTTTGATAAGTGTCCGGATATATTTTATACGGAGATAAATTTATGAATCTTAAAAAAGCTCCAAATATTGTAATAACACTTAATATTAAAAAAACCATTGGTAGAAGTGTCAGTATAAAGAGTCCACGGGGTAGGAATCGGACCTACTTATCACAGTTTTACAGACTGTTGCCTCAACCGTTCGGCCACCCGTGGTTTACGGTGTAAATTATACCAAGACTTGGCTGGAGATGCTAGAGTACCAGGTCGCCGCAAGAGACATAAATTTCAGATTCTGGAACTGATTTATGCACATTAATTGCCAGAGGCTCCAGAGACCTTAAGTATTCTAATGAGGTGTCCAAAATTGTTCTCGATTTACCATTAACAACATTGTTCAAAGGAAAAATAATATCTCCAACATCCGGACAAGCACCTGCATGAATATGTGCAGGCTGAGGAACGCCTTGAGGAAAATTTGTCATATTTAAGTCTACTAATACTTGGTCATCTATCTCTATTAAAGTTGCAGTACCAACTTCATTAGACTCGTCTACTTCGGAAAGGTCTGCAGCAAATTGGTTCTCTGCCTCTGGGGAGGGGCTAGGAGAGGGCGAAACAATTGGGGAAACTAAGGGGGAAGGTGAGGGGTTTAAATCCTCAAATCTTCCAAGTTGTCTTACATCTTGAGTGCCAATCTGATCCCTTCCAAAAATAAATAAAATCCCAAAAACCGCCAGAATAAATAGAGCAACAAATAACAGGATCTGCCTACCGCTCATAACCTATATAATAACCTCAAGTTGTAACTTTTCAGAGAAATATTAGTGAGGAATATGTAAAGTAAGAAACTTAAGGACCTCGTCGTCTTTTTACCTTAAGTTGTGCCAGGGATTTATCTAAAGCAGCTAAGGTTGTTGCATACTCTTCATCAGATAGTATTTGAGTTAAGGCTTCTTGGGCTCGTTTTTTTGCTTCTTCAACTGCTGCCTCATCTATCTCTTCATGGGTTTTTGCCAAATCTGTCATTACTATAACTTCACTACCGGCAACCTGAACAATCCCTTCACCAACAGCCAAAAAATTTTCCTTACCGCCTTTTTTTATTTGTAACTCACCTGGAGAAACTTTAGACATTAAAGAAATATGATGGGGAAGTATACCTAAAGGTCCATCAGGAGCTGGGACTGTAACCATATCAACAATATCCTCAAAAACTAATCTTTCCGGAGTAACTACTTTCAAATTAATTTGTGACATGAGAATTTACTTCTTCAATAGTGCCCTTCATGTAGAAGGCTGATTCTGGTTTATCGTCGTGCTTACCATCTAAGATCTCTTTGAACCCTTTAACAGTATCTTTAATCGACACATATTTACCTGCAGAACCTGTGAATTGTTCAGCCACAAAGAATGGTTGGGTTAAAAGTCTCTGGATCTTTCGGGCCCGGGAAACAATTAATTTATCTTCATCAGAAAGCTCTTCTATCCCCAATATTGCAATAATGTCTTGAAGTTCTTTATAACGCTGCAACACTTGTTGTACACCTGCAGCTACCTCATAATGTTCCTGACCAACAATTTCCGGCGTCAAAGCCCTGGAAGTTGAGGCGAGTGGATCTATAGCAGGGTAGAGGCCTTGTTCTACTAAACCCCGATCAAGAGCGATAGTTGAATCCAAATGGGCAAAAGTAGTTGCCGGGGCAGGGTCAGTATAGTCATCTGCCGGAACATAAACTGCTTGAACAGAAGTAATTGATCCTTTTTTGGTTGATGTAATCCGCTCTTGCAGGATGCCCATTTCGGTAGCTAGAGTTGGCTGATATCCTACAGCCGAGGGGATCCGACCAAGTAAAGCTGAAACCTCAGAACCTGCTTGAGAAAATCTAAAAATATTGTCAATAAACAACAAGACATCTTTTCCTTCTTCATCCCTGAAATACTCTGCCATAGTCAAACCAGAAAGCGCTACTCTTTGACGGGCTCCAGGAGGTTCATTCATTTGACCAAATACCATTGCAGTTTTATCTAAAACTCCTGAGTCTTTCATTTCATGATAAAGGTCATTTCCTTCACGGGTACGCTCACCCACACCAGTAAATACAGAAAATCCGCCGTGTTCTGAGGCGATATTTCGAATTAGTTCTTGAATTAAAACTGTTTTTCCGGTTCCTGCACCACCAAAAAGACCAACCTTTCCACCCCGAACAAACGGGGCAAGCAGGTCAATCACCTTAATACCTGTTTCAAATATTTCTGAACTTGTAGCTTGCTGCTCAAAAGAAGGAGCATCGCGGTGAATAGGGAGTACCTTTTTATATTTAACTTTATCCTTACCATCAACAGGTTCGCCCAATACATCAAAAACCCGGCCAAGTACTTCTTTTCCTACAGGAACTGAGATCGGTACACCGGTGTCCACTGCATCCATACCTCTTTTAAGTCCATCAGTAGAAGACATAGCAACAGCCCTAACCTGACCATCACCTAGGTGTTGTTGAACCTCCGCTACAACTTTTTTGGATTTTTCGAAGGAGATTTCAACAGCATTATAGATTGTAGGCAAAGGTTTTTCAGAAAATTGAATGTCTACAACCGGACCAATTATTTGAGTTATTTTACCGATATTATTCATATATTTACTCCAAAGCTGCTAGAGCTGATGTAATCTCCAGCAACTCATTTGTAATTCCTTCTTGCCGTGTTTGATTATACGCAAGAGTTAAATCAGAAACAAGCTCTTTGGCGTTATTTGTAGCATTTTGCATCGCAATCATTCGCGCTGAATGCTCAGACGCTTTTGTTTCAAGCATTGTTTGATAAACTTTTATTTCTAAAAAGTGATAAAGAGTATATTCAAGTAATTGTTTGGCATTTGGTTCCATTAAGAATTCTGAGTGCAGTATATGGTTTGATTCAATCTCTTCACTCTCAATCAAAGTGTCAATTGGCAAAAGTTTAGTGACAAGAGACTCTTGTCTTAAAGTTGAAACAAAGTGAGGATAGATAATAAAAATTTCACCTACCTCATTTTTTAAGAAGGCTTGAGATAACAGTTTAGAAACTTGAATTGCTTTTTGGAAGTTGAGTGTATCAGAGTTTTCAAAATCTGCTACCAACTCTTTTGAGGTTTTAACCACAAAGTTTCGTCCTTTTTTACCACTGGTATAAAAAACAACCTCCTTACCTTGAGAAAAGTTTTGGGCTGTTTTTATTAAATTAGTATTTAGCGCTCCGCACAAACTCTTATCAGTAGACAAAAGTAAAACACCTACCTTATTATTTTGTTTGATACTGAGAAGCGGATGTTTTTCCTCTTTGGACTGAGCAAGGAGTTTAACTAAAGCTTTTGACAAAGCGCCGTGATAGGGCCTTCCTCCCAAAGCTTGAGTTTGAGCGCGTCGCATTTTGGTTGCAGCAACCATTTGCATGGCTTTTGTAATTTGGGAGGTATTTTTTACAGATTTAATCCTTCTTCGAAGCTCTCTTGTATTTGCCATTTAAACCTCCATACCCACAGTTTCTAGTACTCTTTCAACCAGCGGTTCAACCATTAAATAGTCCTTACCGCTCGCAACTTCTTTTAGCTCTTTTATTAACTGTTCAACTGGAACTGAAGTTTTATCATGGTCAGAAACAGCCACAAGATAGAGCGGGGATTTTTCTGTAAATAAATTACTAAAACCATGCGAACCCTTAGCAATTTGGATAGCTATTTCAACCTCTTTTTTTGTATAATCAACATCCGAAATAATTTTTCGAGAAATTACAAAACCTTGTGGAAGAGAATGGACTCTAGAAGGATCAAAACGGCCGGTTCCATCATAATAAACCACCCGGGCAGTATGAAGGTGTGCAGGGCGGTCCATAGCCTCTGCAGAGATTCTTCCAAGATAAGGTACATTCAAGTTTTCAGCCAGCTCTTTAGCTTTTTCATCACCTACTACATCAGGATCATCTGTAGTAATTTGGTTTAAATTAACATAAAGTTTAGCTGCTCCACATCCTTCATGGCTAAAAATACCTGTTACTTTACCTTCTAGATCCATCTTAGCCTGGGGATACAAAATACCTGATCCTGCCAGATGGATACCTCCTGTTGTGCCTTCGTCAATGCATCTTAAATAATTATCTTTTAGCTCAAAAGTATGGTGTCTATTTTGGATTTTTTCGAATATTTCCTGAAAAGAACTTCCTAAGAGAAGATCATCTCCACCGCTTTGTGACCAATAATCATATATATCAATAGAACCGGACATATTATTTGCTGAAAGTTTTTAAAAAGTTGGAAGTAAACTTCTCGAGCCTTTTGACAATCTCATCAGTCAATTGTTTTTTATCAGCAATTTCTGCTAGCAATTTTTTATCTTTAAGTTTTAGGGCCTGAATATACTCTGGCTCAAATTCTTTTATTTTCTCAATAGGAGTCTCGTCTAAATATCCGTTTATAACAGCCCAAAGAACAACAATTTGTTCTTCAACCAAAACAGGGGAATAAGGCGGTTGTTTTAGGATCTCAGTTATTCTTTTACCTCTTTCTATTTGAGACCGGGTTGATGGATCCAGGTCTGAACTAAACTGTGCAAAAGCTTGCAGCTCTCTGAATTGAGCAAGATTTAACCTAAGCTTACCGGCAACCTGCTTCATAGCTTTAACCTGAGCTGATCCACCAACACGAGACACAGAAAGCCCAACATTAATTGCCGGCCTCATACCCGCATAAAATAAATCTGATTCAAGATAAATTTGGCCATCTGTAATAGAGATAACGTTTGTTGGGATATAAGCTGATACATCACCAGCTTGAGTTTCGATAATAGGCAAAGCAGTGAGTGACCCACCACCGTAGTCAGAGTTTAACCTTGCAGCCCGCTCTAAAAGCCTTGAGTGAAGATAAAAAACATCTCCAGGGTATGCTTCGCGCCCTGAAGGCCTTCGAAGAAGCAGTGACATCTGTCTGTATGCCACAGCATGTTTGGAAAGGTCATCGTAAATAATCAAAGCATCTTTGCCTTTATCCATGAAATACTCTCCCATAGCAACTCCGGCATAAGGAGCAATATATTGCATAGTCACAGAATCAGCAGCACTAGCTACAACTACAATAGTTCTTTCCATCGCCCCCAGTTCTTCCAGTTTGGCAACAAGTTGTGCGATTTTAGAAGTTTTTTGCCCGATCGCCACATAAATAGAGACAACGTCTGTTTGGTTGATGATAGTATCTATGGCAATTGTAGTTTTGCCGGTATTTCGATCGCCTAGAATAAGCTCTCTTTGACCTCGACCTATCGCAATCATGGAATCTATAGCTTTTATACCGGTTTGAAGCGGTGTATTAACGCTCTGTCTTGTAATCACTCCTGGTGCAACTCTCTCAACTGGGTATTTAAGTTTAGATTTAATAGGACCTTTACCGTCAATTGGATTACCCAAAGCATCAACAACTCTACCAAGTAACTCCTCACCAACGGGAACAGATAAAATCTCACCCGTTGTAGTAACTTCCATACCTTGCTTTACTTTTGTATAGTCTCCGAAGATAACCGCTCCGACGCTGTATTGTTCCAAGTTTAGGGCAATTCCATAAACGCCACAGGAGAATTTAATTAATTCTGATGACTGCACGTCTGATAAGCCTTCAATTCGAGCTATTCCGTCACCAACCTCTACCACAACCCCAATGTTTTGCGCTGAAGTTTTAAGTTCTACATCTTTAATTTGTCTCTCTATGGTTGTAATTAAATCAGCCACGAATAACTCCTCCTATCTGGTTGATTTTATGCCTAATAGTGTCGTCATAAATAACATCCCCAATTCTAAAACGCAACCCCCCAAAAAGGGAAGGGTTTATTTTAAGTTTGGTCTCCAAAATTTGGTATTTGAAATCTATAAACTTCGACTTAATCTTCTCAACCTGCTCATCTGAAAGGTTAACAGGTGATTCTATCACTAGAGTTTTGCTGTCAATCTCTCTTTTTAAAATTTTCAAATACTCTTTTAATGCAAATAACCTTTCTCCAATGCTAAATTTACTAAAAGAAGCAACTGCATCAAGAACATTTTTCTCATCAACCTGACCGTCAATCAAACTTGCTTTGATAGCTTTATTTACCAGGGCTGTTATATTCTTGTATTTTTTCATCAGAGTTCCTTAATACTTTTTTGAACAAATTCTTGTTTTTCTTTTTCACTTAGGGATTTTTGAGCGATTTTTTCTAAACTGGCGACAACAATATCTGCAATTTCGTCTCTGATTTCTTTATGCAGGCTCTCCCGTTCTGCATCTAATACAGCCTTAGTCTTTTTGACTAAATCCTGTATGTCTTTCTGGGCCTTAGAATGAGCATCCTGAATGATCTGATCTGCTGATTCAGATGCTGATTGTAGTAGTTCTTTTGCTTCTTTAGAGGCTTTTTTTAAAGCCTCATCACGCTCGGATTCTATTTTTTGTAATCTTTTTTCAATCTCCTCCGCATTTTTCAAGCTTGAAGTAATTTTTTGTTTTCTTTCTTCCAAGATATTTAGAATCGGCTTGTAAAGAAACTTCTTTAAAATAAAAAGAAGTATTAAAAAATTTACCACTTGGGCAAGCAATAGTAATGGTTGTACTCCAAATTCGTTAAAGATTTCCATAGATATAATATGTCATTGCGAGCGTAGCGAAGCAATCCCTGCCTTGCCGGCAGGCAGGTTTAGAGATCCTCACGTCGCTACGCTCCTCAGGATGACTCCGATCAGATCGGAGTCATTTTATAAATGCAATAACTAGTGCGTAGATCGCAATAGCCTCAGCAAAAGCCATGCTAAGAAGCATTGGAGGCAAAACTTGATTGGCAGAATCAGGATTTCTACCAATTGCTTCCATAGCTTTAAAGCCAATGATGGCAATTGCCAGTGCTGGTGCGAACGCACCAATAGCAATAGTTGCACCGGAACTAAATTCCACGTTTTACTCCTTTCTTTTAATGGGCCTCGTGTTTTTCGGTAAGTAATACCATAAACACGAGAGTCAACATTGCAAAAACTGCTGCCTGAACGACTGCTACGATAATCTCTAAAAAGTAAAAGGGAAGAGGAGCTACAAAAGCCAGCAACCCAGATACCGTAACCAGTACTACTTCACCCGCAAATATATTACCAAAAAGTCGCAGAGATAGCGAGAGCATTTTAGTTCCTTCTGACACAAGCTCAAGTAATCCTACAAAAAGGAATATGGGGTTTAAAGAAAACCACTTCTTCAGATAACCAAAAATTCCTAAATACTTAACAGCCAAAAAGTGAGTGATAATGACAGAAATAATAGACAATCCCAAAGTCATATTCAGATCAGTATTAACAGGCCGAAACAGAGGGACAAGAACGTGGTGGTCATCCCAAATACCAATAGTGCCAATTCCGGGAAATAGACCGAATAAATTAGCTACCATAATATAGATAAAAAACGTAGCCACAAAGGGAAAAATTACTTTTGCTTTTGAATGGGCGAGATCATGAGTAATGTTGTAAACAGGCTCTAATATAAGTTCAATAAAACCCTGTAATCCTTGGGGAATTGTAGTGGTTTTTCTTCCGGCCAGATATGCAAAAATGCTTAAAACACCAACGACGATCCAACTAAATATTAAAGAGTTGGTAATGGGGAAAGCTCCTATGTGTCCAATCTTTTCTGCAGCAATTGAAATATGACTTTCCATTCCAACGTATTTTACTAGGTAGCTTGGAGTTTGGTCAATCGTCTCTTAAATCTGTGGAGGTAAAGAAATTATCATTCCCATATAGTATCTCTTCTAATAGTTCCTTTGGAGAAACTATTCTTAACGGAAGAAATTTTTGTCTGATATTTTCAGTCAGCAGATGTTTCTTATCTAGGGTTACAAGATATAAACATTTGGTGAGGTTTGCCCCGGCAACCAGATGAGCATCTTCAACATCAACTTGATCTTTATATGGCTCTATTTCCAAAATTGTAATAGTTTCCCGGACTACTAAACCGCTTTTAACAATAAATTGTTCTCTCTCCTCTTTGGATCTTTTTATTTTGCTTGTCTTATCCTCTTCCAGCACCTCATTGACTGCTGTTTGAGAAGTTATTCCCTTGATCTTACCTTGTTTTACAAACTCAAATAGCAACCGGGAACCTCCTGTTGGTGATATTAAAGCAGCAATAATAACTGAAGCATTAAAAAATCCTCTTGCATTTTTTGTCATGGAGTAGAAAGATTTAAGTGCTTGCGTACTTTTTGAGCAAAAGACTCAGATAATTTATCTTCTTCTAAAAACTCCTCAATTTCAGTATCGCTGAAAATTCTATATGGAGCATTTTGCTTTTGTGGTGTTTCAATTACTACTTTGTTACCCTCTTTTCTTGCCTTAACAATATCACCTTCTTCAAGGCCCATCTCTTCTCTCCACCTCTTTGGTAATGTAACCATCCCCTTGCCTAAAACTTTTAACCATTCTTGATTATTTGCGGTAGGTTGACTCATAAAAAAACTCCTCTTGTTTAACTTTCTAACTTTTTACATTGTAAACTAGCAGACTACTTGTGTCAAGGTATCAATTTGTATGAATTCAGTTTTCTCCAGTAGTCCACCATTGCGAGCGTAGCGAAGCAATCTTATTAGATCGCCGCGTCCTCCGATGTACATCGGAGTCCTCGCGATGACAGTGTACTGGAAAATACTAAATAGTTACATCAATTTGTAACCGTTCAGGATTTGACAAAGAAACCGTCATTGCGAGCGAACGCAGTGAGCGCGGCAATCTCTTTTTGACTGGATTGCTTCGTCTGGTTCGACTCCGCTCACCATCCTCGCAATGACGTGGGAAAAGAAGGTTTTGGAAACTTCTGAACACTTACATCAATTTGGCAAAAGCAGCGTTCAATGGTGATCGCGACACGGCTGCTTTTGCCTGGTTTATTGTTTTCCCACATTTAAAGTTGGGACGGTAGACGGGCCTGTAATCTTTCGGGCACTGAGCTTATTTATCTTTAACTAATAAACTATCACGCCCTATTCGGTTAAAAATTACTGTGCGCAACGAAACCCAATGTTGGTGTTGACATTCGATGGGGCATTGTTCAAATTCAGAGTAAAAACTCCGTCATTCACGCCATTGTTCCAATTCCCACCGCGGATCGCCGCCAAGCGGATTAACCCGACCCCTTATCTTTATTTTACCAACAGTATAGTAATATATATAAGCATAAAAACATACAGCTTATTACTGCCTAAAATCAGCCTGTTTGCCAATTTATTAAGGTCATACAAAAAAGCTTGCAGAGGCAAACGTGACCGTTTTTCAGTTGCCCGGTTTAATTATTCACTGGATTTGCATCTTTTGAACCTAAAACAGCAACTGATTGACGGTACCTACCGCCCTGGACCTTACCGTAAGTTTGTGGTTAATGACCCCAAACTAAGACAGATCTCTGCGCCTGTCTTTTTGGACCGGATCCTGCATCATGCTATTTGCCAAATTATAGAACCTATTTTTGAGGCTATTTTTATCTATGATTCCTGGGCCTGCAGAAAAGGCAAGGGGATTCATCATGCTGCAAAACGCCTGCAACAGTTCTTGCGCAAAAACGGCACTAACTATGCTCTGGCCTGCGACATCTCTAAATACTTTACCAGTATTAATCAGCAAGTTCTTTTTGGTCTAATCAGGAAGAAGATCGCCGATCCACCACTACTGAGATTGCTTCAGGTCATTATCTCCGGTTATAAGGATCCACAACGGTCAACCGAAAACAACCCATGTGGAATTCCAATCGGTAATTTAACATCCCAACTGTTTGCCAATATCTATTTAAACGAGTTGGACCAGTATATTAAGCATGTTTTAAAAAGAAAGTATTATCTTCGTTATGTAGACGACTTTATTATTTTAGGCAGTAGTAAGGAAGATATGCACGAGGTAAAGCTCAAGATAACCGAATTCCTGCGAGACCGTCTGAAGCTCGAGCTTCATCCTAAAAAAGTCCGGCTTTTTCCTAGCCGTCTGGGTGTTGATTTTGTCGGTTATGTAGTCTTTGCAGACCATATCCGTCTGCGTTCAAAAAATGTCAGAAGGTTTGAAAAACGCCGCTCCCGTTTATTGTTGGCTTTAGAGAAAGGAAAGGTTACGGAACAGTTTGTGAAAGCAAGCATCAGATCCTGGGTAGCCCATGCTTCCCACGCCGATACCTACAGGCTTAGGCAGAAGCTGTTTGCTTCTTCCATCCCCCCAACATCTTGCCCAGTTCCGAAACCCTCATCAAGGCATGTTCGTACTGCTTGTGGGATAAAAAACCCAGCAGATGCGCCACCCGAAGCAACGAACGCAGAAGCTCGATCTGTAAATCAACCTCAGCAAGCAGATGTTTCCTCGCAGCTAAATCTGTTTGATGATTGGCCCGAATGATAGCTTTTAAAACTTCTATACCCGTCGTTTCAATCTGTTGGCCCAGGACAAACCTCTGAGCCTTGGGAAATTTATTGATAATCGGGAAAAACCAGGCAATAAACTCCACTGTTTTAGTGTAAATTTTAAACTGTTCAATCATTTACCCAAAGAGTCCAGATATTCAGATTACAGAAATCAGACAAAGATTACTGTGCGCAACGAAACCCAACGGAGGTGTAGACATCCGATGGGGCATTGTTCAAAGCCAGAGTAAAAACTCCGCCATCCACGCCATTCGTCCCAATACCCACCGCGGAGCGCCGCATTACCGTTTGCCGTGCAACCATAATATTTCCCGGTGCCATTAGCACTGGTATTGGAAGTTGATCCCCCGGCTGACTGTTCGTAGTCAGTCAAATTGGCATTATTCCATTCTGACCAGGAACCTAAGCTATACCAGGTTCCTGTCCCGCACTGCCAGTCATTCCACTCCCAGACATTGCCGGCAAAGTCCCAGATAACGTTGCCGTTGGAAAGGATATGGGTCCGAAGCTGGGATTTATTGGCTGCCCCGGCCGAATAACCGGTATCAGACCAGCTTTGGCCGGTCCCGTAGTAGCCTTTGTCAGCATCAGTAGACCCTCCGGCGCCACTGCCTTTGACTTCACAGGAGCCGCCGGAGTAGGCATTGGAAGCATCTTCCATATTGGCGTTTAAGTTACAGCCGGAGACTACCGGATCAGCCCCGGCAGTACTGGCCAGTGAGTTGGCCGGGGAGTTGTCTGAATGGCCGGTGGCAAGCTGCAAAGCAGCATCAGCATCCATATCATTAATCGTTGTGCTTTCAATATTTCTGGCAACTGTCATCCACTGCGCATTAGTAACCAGGTGGGCGCCGGCCCGCTGGCAGGCAGCCCTGGCTTCGTACCAGTCAACAGACACCCAAGGAGTACCGGCGGCTTCAGAGACAGGATTCTTACTGCCATCTTTTTTAGCTTCATACTTCATGATGCAGAAGTCATTGGTGCCAAAAGCAGCTGAACCCGGAACCAGGATATAACCTGTTGGACAACTGCCCCGGTCGCTTGCAGTCAGTTTGCTCCATTTGGCGTTTTTATAGCCGTAGAATTCTTTGTTGGTAGAATCATAATATACCTGACCTTCGGAAGGAGAAACAGGGGCACTGGATTGGCCGGTAATTTTTAGGTCAGTGGCGGAAGCAGTAGTGAATGTCCCTGCTGCCGCGCTAGTTGCGCCGATAGTTGTTCCGTCAATTGCCCCGCCGGTGACAGATACAGATGAAGCATTTTGGGTAGAGAGTGAACCCAAACCCAGGGAGGCTCTGGCTGTAGCTCCTGATTCAGCTACCCAGGTAGTCCCATTTCCAACAATAATGTTGCCAGAAGAAGCAGCTAATGCTGCAATGTCTGTAAGTTTACTATTATATGCCTGGACATCTGTTCCAATAACCAAACCTAAGGCAACCCTGGCATCAGCAGCTGTCGCTCCACCTGTCCCTCCGTAGGAAACCCCGAGTATACTGGCTAAATCTGAACCGGTAATTGATGAAGCTAGATTTAATTTAGAGTAGGCAATAGCAGCAGAGGAAGAGACATCAGCATTAACTATTGCTGAAGTTGATAAAAGACCATTGACATCTGTATGGACTATTCCTGCTGAGTTCAAACCGCTTAGTGTTAAACCACTAAAGGCAGGGGAAGATGAAGTACCAATAGACTGGGGGGCAGATAAAGTAATGCTTGTTCCCGAAGAGGAGACAGATATTTGGTTTGAAGTTCCGGAAATAGTTAATGCCCCGGTTAAAGAATTTAGTGAACTGACCCCTGCACCGGAATCAGCCCAGGCCGGGATCCCTCCTGAAACCGTCAAAACCTGCCCTGCCGTGCCTATACCAAGCTTGCTTAATATGTTTGATGCGCTACTGTAAAGGATATCTCCTGTAGTATAGGTTGACTGGTTAGTCCCTCCTTTGGTTTCTGAGACTTTTCCAGATAAAGCACCCACATCAACGCTACCACTACTGCTAATAGTTAGATCATTAGCAACATCATCATTAGTAATACATCCAGAACATCCTCCAGCAGACCGGATATCAGAAAGTTTAGCTGATGAAGTAATCTTAGTGCCATCTATCGTGATACCAGTTCCAGCAGTTAAAGTGACCGCTCCAGTGGAACCTTGAAAAGATGTCACTGAAGTAGGAATAGCTACAGAAATAATTGGCGAAACAGACCCATCATCATTTGATCTTTGAGTAACAGTCACATTATCTCCAGCAATCACTGATGAGACAAACCCCTCACCCAGTAATCTCCCAGTTAACACAATATCTCCACCAACTTCTAAAGTTCCAGCGATAGCAGTATTAGTATTGATCGATAATTTCCCAGCTCGGATATGTGAACCAAGGACTTGAGAAGAGGTGTTAGGTTTTAGGGTGGAGGTTTTAGTTTCTTTCTTGTCATTCTGAGTCCGATGGACATCGGACGAAGAATCTCTTACGGATGTAAGATAGCTCAGACGAGCTGAGAGATCCTTCGTTCCACTCAGGATGACATTGTTAGTATTAGAGATTGTTTCAGGAAAGGCCTTGGATGAACCAAGAAGTACTCCTGCTGCAATCATGACAACCAAGATTCCCATCATTGTTACGACTGTTAAAGGGTCTAAACGTTTCATCTTACTGTTTATTCCATTTTAACATATGAAGATAGGAAACTGCAACCTGTCACCCTAAGTCTGATGGCCATCGGACTCGCAATGACGATTTGGCTGGACAGAACTAACTAGTTACAGTTGTAACTCTTGACAAAGTTACAACTTTGTAATATATTGACCATAAGTATAAAAGGGAGGTGGATTTTACAAACATGAGTCAAACAGTGACCCTTAAAGAAGTAAGAGAACAATTATCAGAACTCGTAGCCCGAGTTGCCTATGGTAACCAGAAAGTAGTAATTACTAAATTTGGTAAACCACTTGCTGCTATTGTCAACTATGACGATTATGAAAAGCTAATGAATCCTGCAAGCCGCTTTACAGAAGAAGAATGGGAAAAAGGTTTTGAGCTTATTACCAAAATACAAGATACCCAAAAAAATCTTTCTGACGAAGAAGCAGATAAGCTTATCGAGAGAGAAATCAAAGCAGTAAGGGAAACAAAACATGCTAAGAGCCGTTCTTGATACTAACGTCTTTGTTTCTGGTCTTAAAAACAGAAAAACTCCTCCTGGTCAGATTTTACAGTTGTGGAGAAAAAATAAGCTTATTGTAATTACCTCACCTCAGCTCCTTGCCGAAATACATGAAGTCTTCATGAGACCTTCGATACTTTCTTATTTGAATCAAACCCCAGCAATAATGGATGAATTCATTAAGCTGCTGATTAGAACAACATTCGTCACAGCTCAAGAGTTTATTGAAGTATTAAACAATTCTTAAAACTGCAAACTGTTATTCCAACGTCTCTCTTTGGGATTTAAGGTACAAAAACCACTGTTCAAAAAAAGCAAACATTTCTTTAAACGGGGTTTCGATAAGAAAGTCAAAAATAAACAAAAAGATATTAATCTGAGACATACCTTTAGTTAAATTCCGGCCAATGTAGATAAACGGAGTAAAAAAGAAATCAAATAAAACTGCTCTAAACCCATGTCTCTCGTCTGTTACAGTATAAATCTTAGCTGTTTGGTTGATTCTATAACTTAGGAAAGAAACAATCATCAAGAAGAAAACAAACACCATCTGGGAAACAATATTAAACTGCAAGAAACTTAGTACCGAAATAATAAAACTAAGTCCCAAAAGTAAAGCAATTAACCAAAGTATAGAAAAAATAACGCTTAAGATAGGATCTACTTTACTAGTATTAATTTGTAACTTAAGAGGGTTTACTATACGTGGATTTGGATCAGACAAAAGTGCTTTAATTTTCTCTAGTATCAAATTGGAATTCTTCCGGTCAGGTGTTTTGATAAAGATAGATGCAAAAATCATCATTAGAGGAGAGAATAATATATTGGCAGCAATTGAAGCCCAAACTACATGCCCATAAAACATCTCTTCTGCCGACGCCTCAACTGCTAAGGCGAAAATAGTTTTGGTAATAAAGATAAAAATAATACTTCTAACAACAGCTCTTTGTACTTTAGTTAGAATATCCTTATATCTTATACTGCAAGCATTGATAACAACGGAGTCAAATAACTCCTTATCAGAGATAGTTTCAGCGAAATTATCCTGATATTTTTTAAGCACATCCTCAAGAATAAAAAAAGGAGGAGTTTGTCTTTTAACAAAAGAATAAATTTTATCCTTTAAAGGATAGCTTAGTTGTCTATTAATCTCTGTATATCCATCTAAAAATGCATCAGCAATTACTTCAACATTATTCTTTGTTAAGGGACCAAAGAAAAGCCCAAAAAGATGATACCTAAGTAACCCTAAATCCTCTTTGGCAAAAGCTTTTCTGACAGCAATAAAAACCTGGGCATCTCTAGTTTGAATATCATCATCGACAATCGTCACTTTATCCTTTAAGACTCCAAACATAAAATTGCTTACTAAATGTTTTTGTCTGCTTGGACTTAAGATATTTTCGATATCAGAAGATAACAGATGAAGAAGCCATTCATATGCAACTGGTTTTATCCTTTTATACTTACTACAAACAAAATCATGAAATTTAATATGAAGGTCAATAGAACTCTCAATTTTTTCGATAATTGCCTCAGGCACACTGCTGTCTGGAAAATACCTCGCCCATATTAATTCCCGGACCAAAGGCGGGGCAATCTCCTTCCCCTTATTACTCATAAGCAAGCGCCTTTTTAGAATTCTTTCTATCGCAGAGCGGAGAATAACCTCTTCTTCCTTATAATCCATAGCATTACGGATCTTTTCGTACCAGGTCGCCACTTCTGCAACAACCGGATTTACACTAATTTTGTTTGGATCATCGATTCTTGAATCAGACTTATTAAACTCTTTAACCAGAAATGTTGCTTGAGGAGAAAGACTAGACATAATAATGAAAAGATTATATATATTAAGTTATAATTAGACAATGACAAACGAAGAGAAACTACACCTTATAACAATGAACCTAGAGGAAACTCTAACCGTTGATGAGTTAAAGCAACTCATTGAATCTGGAAAACCCCTCAAGCACTACATCGGCTATGAAGTTTCTGGGAAAGTCCACTTAGGAGCTGTTTCTGCCATGCTAAAAATTAGGGATTTACAAATGGCTGGAGTAGAAACAAATGTCTTCATCGCTGATTGGCATACTTGGCTTAACAAAAAGTTAGATGGCACTCTTGAGACAGCAAAAAGAATGGCTGTTGAATATTTTCAAGAAGCCTTAAAAGCAGCTGGTTTGGTTGCTGGAGCAGATCCTGAAAAAATTAATTTTATCTTAGGATCAGATCTTTATCACAATAATCCGGATTATTGGGCAGAAGTGATGAGAGTTGCTAAAGCTACAACTGTTTCAAGAATGATGAGAACAACTGCAATTATGGGTAGAAGGGAAGAAGAAGTAACTGACACAGCTATGTTGATTTATCCTGCAATGCAGGCTGCTGATATTTTTGTATTAGGAGTAAATATTGCTCATGCTGGCATGGACCAAAGAAAAGTGCATGTTGTTGCAAGAGATGCAGCAGAAGAGCTAGGTAGAGAAAAACCAATAACTATTCATTTTTCCCTATTGCAAGGACTGCTTAAACCCGATATCTGGCCATTGCCAACAGATAACAGAGAAGGTGCTATTACCGCCATGAAGATGAGCAAATCAAAACCAGATTCTGCTGTATTTATTCATGATACTCCGGAAGAAATTAGAAGAAAACTAAATAATGCTTTTGCTCCGGAAGGAGAAACCGGATTTAACCCGGTTTTGGATTGGACAAAACACTTAATTTTTTATGACCCAGATACAACACTTACAGTAAAAAGACCGGAGAAATTTGGTGGAGATGTGACTTATACTTCTTACACTGATTTAGAAAATGACTATAAAAAAAGAGAGTTGCACCCTCAAGATCTAAAAACCGCAGTCGCAGACTGGTTAATCGAAAAATTAGAACCTGCCCGAAAATACTTTGAAGATCCCAAAAGAAAAGCTGCATTAGAAGAAATTGAAAAACTCACTGCAAAGTAACGATGGATCAAATTAATAAAAAATACCGTTGGCTTTTTTTAACCCTCGCTATTATCGGAGGGTTAGCCTTAATACTTTCATCCTTGCTGCCTCTGTTTTTAATCTGATATGAAAACGTCATTGCGAGGAATGAATATGACGAAGCAATCTTTGACGGATTAAAAAGATTGCTTCTGGGCCAGTGGCCCATCGCAATGACGAACAGGGAAATTTCTAATAGTAGCCTATCTTCTAGTCAGCAGCTTTGTTATTCCAAGCAAAGAGAGATTGATAATAATTGGTATTGAAAGATAAAAAATTGCTTTTTCAGCAAAAGCATTAAAGCCTTCAGTAAATATTTTTTCGGCAACTAGAGAATATGGAATTTCAATTCCAAAGAAATATGAAGCAGCAAAAACCAAAACTCCTATGACCGTGATTGCAAGAACCAAACCTACTAAACCTTCTTGGTCTTTTTTACTGGAAAACATAGTATTTCCAATTTCAAAAATCATATAAAACAAAAACACTTTTGCCCAAGTTTTTTCCACCGGTAAAAACAACCAAAGAGAGGAAACAACTAAGACTGTACCAAAAATTAACGGAGCAACACCAATTAAAGCTCTTCTAAATGGATCTGTAACTCCTATCTCCACACTACCAAGTTTCACTCCTTCATGAGCGACTCTGGGAAATACTTCAATCTCACCAACATGGACAAATAACATCCCTGCCATAAGCATATGGGACAATTCATGGATTATGGTTCCAGGAAGGAAGAGAATAGCTAAGAAGTTAATGGTGATATGTTGATTTTTAGTTAGCCGGTAAACTAAAGAAGAAACAGAAGAGGTAATAGATCTGGAAAGGAGAAACAAAAAAGTCAGTTCTAAAATAAAAATCGTAACTAGTATCAAACCCTGGGCAACCATAAGAAAAGAGTATAATTAAACTTATGGATTTGCAAACCCCATTAACACGAATTTCCGGAATAGGCCCCTCTCTTGCAGGCAAATTAGAACGGCTGGGTCTAAAAACAGTCGACAACCTTATTCATCATTATCCTTTTCGATACGAAGATTTTTCTAAAATCTCAACTCTCGCGAACGCAAAAGTCGGGGATATTGTTACGATTAGGGGAGACATCTGGTCTATCCAGAATACTTACACAAAAAACCGAAAAATAATTACCAAGGCTATCTTAAATGATAGCTCCGCTTCAATCGAACTCGTTTGGTTTAACTCTCCCTGGCTTACAAAATCCATTAAAGCCGGAGATAAATTACAAGTTTCCGGAAAAATTGATAAAAGTGGCTATAAACTTTCACTACTTGCTCCTGCTTGGGAGAAGATAATAAATGAAGAAAATTCTACTTTGCACACAGGTCGTCTTGTTCCTGTATATCCGGAAACTTATGGCTTAACATCTAAATGGCTCCGCCAAAAAATAGCATCAGTCTTACCACAAATTCTACCAAAGGTAGAAGACCACCTTCCTGAAACAATCCGGGACAATCTTATACCACTACCTCAAGCTATTCACCATATCCATTTACCTGAAAACTACCCTCAAATTCTTCAGGCAAAAAAAAGGCTTTCATTTGATGAACTCTTTCAAATCCAATTAATAAGTTTGAAGGTTAGAAACGATTGGAAAAAACGCCATGCTGTTAGACCTTTAAAAATCGACCAGGAAAAAATTGAAGAGTTTACTCGGAGCTTGCCCTTTACACTCACAGATGGGCAGCAGAAGGTGATACAAGAGATTATTGGTGATCTTAAAAAAGATACCGCAATGAACAGATTAATCCAGGGAGAAGTAGGATCAGGAAAAACAGTTGTTGCCACAATAATTGTATATATAGCTTACTTAAACGGCTTAAACAGCCTGGTTATGGCACCAACAGAGATTTTGGCGCAGCAGCACTATAAAAACATGGTAGGTTTCTTGGAACCATTTGGATTGAAAGTAGGGATTTATACAGGAAGCAAGAAGTTTTCTGATAACCACTCCAACGTTATTGTCGGCACACATGCCTTGCTGTCAAAAAAATTAGTTAAAGACAACATCGGTTTAGTTGTAATCGACGAGCAGCAAAGATTTGGAGTAGAACAGAGAGCAGTCTTAAGAACTGACAATTCAACCGGAGCAATACCACATTTCCTAACTATGACAGCTACACCAATACCCAGAACTGTTGCGTTGACTTTATATGGAGATTTAGATCTTTCAATTATTGAAGGCTTACCAAAGGGTAGAAAACCCATTAAAACTCATGTAGTCCCATCGTATAAAAGAAATGATGCTTATAAATTTATTGAGAAAAAAGTCAAAGAGGGCGACCAGGTATATATAGTTACACCTTTAATTGAAGAATCAGAAACTTTGGTAACTGCAAAGGCCGCTAAAGTAGAATTTGAAAGACTACAAACCCAAATTTTCCCAGACTTAAAACTTGGTCTTATGCATGGCAAACTTAAATCTAAAGAAAAGGATCAAGTTATCAATGATTTTCAGGATAAAAAAATAGCTATTTTAGTTTCTACATCAGTTGTTGAGGTGGGGGTTGATATACCCAATGCAACCATCATGGTCATTGAAGGTGCAGAAAGATTTGGCCTAGCCCAGCTTCACCAACTTAGGGGAAGAATCGGCAGAGGCGAGAAACAGTCTTATTGTTTGCTTTTTCCGGAAATAGAAGAAAGGAATATCGTTGAAAGGCTTAAGAATCTAGAAAGAACTTCAGACGGACTCAAACTGGCTGAAATTGACCTTAAAATCAGAGGGTCCGGACAGATCTTTGGAACAATGCAATCAGGCAGATGGGATTTAAAAATTGCCTCTTTAGGAGACTACGGATTAATCGAAAAAAGCCGCGCTGCAGCCAAGAAAATCATTGAATTAGACCCCACACTTGACAAACACCCCTTAATTAAAGCAAAATTGGCTAATCTGTCATCCTTTGTGATGCCAGATTAAGGAACGAATAATGCCACAAGAACCAAAGAAAAAACATTCAAAAGCAGCAAAAAGAACCAGAAGAGCAGCTATTGCGCTCTCTTCTCTTAAACTTGTAACCTGCGCAAACTGCAAAAAACAAACTATATCTCACTTAGTCTGCAAGCACTGTGGACACTACGCTGGCAAACCAGTAACCCGAAGCTGAATCCTTATGAAAACTGCTGCCGATCCACGCCACAAACAACGCATCAAAGTGATGCAGGATTTATTTGCGTGGGATTTCCATAAAAAGGACCATCCGGAAACCCAAACAGGCCAAGAAATAGCTTCTAACTTAAAGATAATAGATAAATCTATTGCAGAAGCTGCACCAGCCTGGCCTCTGGAAAAAATAAACAAGATCGATTTGGCGATTCTTAGACAGTCAGTTTTTGAACTGTTAACTCCACCTAAAGAAAAACTTGAACTAACGCCTCCAAAAGTAGTTGTTGATGAAGCTGTAGAGCTTGCTAAAGAATTTGGTTCAGAGTCATCACCGGCGTTTGTGAATGGGGTATTAGGCAAAGTCATACAAGATAATCAAATAAAAGTTTAAATTAATTTGACCTATTGATTTTACTAAACGTTTTCTATATTTTTGAGAAAGGAGACAAAAAAGATGATAGACCAACAAAATATAATAATTGAAGCCATAGCAAAACATATGGGTGTAGCACCTCAAGATATTGACCCTGAAGCAAACCTATTTGAAGATTTAGGGATTGGACCTATCGAGATGTCTGATTTAGTAGGATTTTTGTCTAACCGGTTTGATATTACTATCAATCCTGTCGATATTGAAGGATTAGAAACTGTAGGTGATTTAATAGCCCTTGTTGAAGACTCTCTTCTTGAATAATGCAAATTGATGAAAAGTTATTAACCAAGCCAATATACCAAAAAGCCTTTACCCACAGGTCTTATCTAAATGAGGTTCCAGAGGTAAAGGAATCTAATGAGAGGCTTGAGTTCTTAGGAGATAGTGTTCTATCATTATTGATTTCAGAAAAACTCTATGAGTTAAGACCTCAAGATAGTGAAGGAGCTTTAACCAACTTGCGGTCTTATATTGTTAAAACTATCTCTCTTGCAAAAGCAGCACGGGAACTTAACCTTGGAAAGTATTTAAGACTTTCCAAAGGCGAGGAGCTGTCTGGTGGAAGAGAAAATACACAGCTTCTGGCAAACACTTATGAAGCTCTACTTGGAGCTGTTTTTTTAGATCAAGGTATTGATGCAACAAAACAGTTCGTTGAACAAACTCTTTTACCGCTTTTTCAAGAAGAGCTCAAATACGGGCCGCCTAAAGATGCCAAGTCAAGATTACAAGAGGTTTTACAAGATGAATATAAAAAATCCCCTCAATATAGAATTCTAAAAACTACAGGACCTGACCACGCCAGAAGCTTCACGGTTGGAGTATTTTTAGATAGAGAGCAATTAGGCACAGGTGAAGGGATGTCTAAACAACTCGCGGAAGAAGCTGCAGCCTTGGATGCTCTTGCCAAAATCACTTTCACTTAGTATACTTATCAGGTCATATGCCAGTAAAAATAAGATTAATGCGAATAGGCACTAAAAAGCGTCCGTTTTACCGGGTTGTTGCTGTTGACGAGCAAAGAAAAAGGACTGGCGGATATATCGAGCTTCTTGGCACATATAATCCGCTAACAGAGCCTAAAGAGATCAAATTAAAACAAGACCGAATTGATGAATGGATCAAAAACGGAGCTCAAATGAGTGACGGTTTTTTAAGGATCATTGGTAAAGCCCCACAAAAGCCGCCCCGAAAACCTAAAAAGGCAAAACCGGAAGACCAGAAGAAACCATGAAGGGAATAGTTGAATACATAGTTAAAAATTTAGTCAGCAAACCTGAGGTAGTTGAAGTTGAAGAAACCCGTGAAGAAACAACCGTTAATTTGGGCCTTAAGGTTGACCCAACAGATGTTGGAATGGTAATTGGAAAAGGTGGAAGTATCATCAAAGCTATTCGGAAATTACTCACTGTCCGAGCTATCGTTGAGAACGTCCGCGTCAATCTACAAGTTGTTGAGGGATGAAAATCTCGATCATAACTTTATTTCCAGAGCAGTTTGCCAATGTGTTAAACACCAGCATCTTGGGTCGTGCCCAAAAAAAGGGGCTGGTAGAATTTAACCTTGTTAATCTAAGAGATTTTGGTGAGGGTCCACATAAAACAGTAGATGACCGCCCATATGGTGGTGGAGCAGGGATGATCCTTAAACCCGACATTTTAACTCGTGCATTAAAATCAGTAGTTAATCCTTCCAAATTTAAAATTATCTTGATGTCTGCTTCCGGAACTCCGTATAAACAATCTAAAGCTCAGGAACTGTCTAAACTAAACCATCTAATTATAGTTTGTGGTCACTACGAAGGCGTTGATCAAAGATTCATAGAAACTTATGTTGATGAGGAAATTTCAATCGGAGACTATATCTTAACCGGAGGTGAAATACCAGCTATGGTAATCGCAGATTCGATCATCAGACTCCTTCCGGGAGTTTTAGAAAAACAAGAAGCTACCATAGATGAAAGCTTCACTGAAAACTTATTAGAATACCCTCATTACACCAGACCAGAGCAGTTCGAGGGGAAAAAAGTACCAGAGATTCTGCTTTCCGGAAACCATCAAGAAATAAAAAAATGGAGAAGGGAAAAAGCATTAGAAAAAACCAAAAAAGTTAGACCTGACTTGCTTAATTAAACGGATCTGTTTTACCTTTAGCGCCTACTGCATTGTCGGTCGTTATAATTGGCAAATCTTTGAATGCTTGCTGGATTCTAACCAGTGTTTCGTTATCAGCAGCGCTTAAAGTAGGTAAAGGCTGCTCTACATCACCAAGAGAAGACGGAAGGTTTTGATAAAAAGTTTTTAGCGTAAAATTTGCTTGACCTGAAACACCGCTTCGGCCTGTTGAGATATCTATTCCTTCAACTTTCATTATCCGGGGTGCAGTCCGAAGCTTAGTTAAGAAATTTTTAAACTGTTCCGGACTACCGGATATACCTATACTAACAATAAAGCTCTCCTCACCACTACCAGCACTACTTATTTCTCCAGAAGCAGAATTGGAAAAATTAATTCCATCAATCCGGACACCGGTACTACTTGCAAGCAACTGTATTTGAGATATAACAGAGATCAAATCCCTTTCCGTTGGTAATACTCTGAGGGTCAAGTTTAAGTTATCTCTGTAAACTGTTTCATCTATTGAACTTAAACTTTTAATTTTCTCTTGTAAATTATTGACAGTAGTAGTCAGCTCGGAAATACTAGAGACAAACCCAAATACCTGCTGAAACTGGGGGAAAGCTATAAATACTATTAACGCAACAGACACAATTCCGGCAGCAGCTGGCCAAAGATAAATTTGATATCTATTTATTTCTCTATATATTTGATCCATCAGTTTAGCTCTATAGAAGTTTCGAAACGAAATGTTCCATTCGCAGTCCGGCTTAAATTGTCTAGGTTTACTTTCTGGATCTGGTCTTGGTTTTTGTCCGGTTCAGTTAAGTTCTCAAAAAAAGCTTCCAAGCTGGAATTATCAGATGCTTCACCGCTAACCGTAATTTTATTTTTAGCATCAACATTAAAAACAAGTACCTTAACACCCGGGGGAGTAAGAGTAGTAATAGTATTATAGACATCCGCTTGCTTGGATGGAGCAGAGAGAAGATTAGAAATAAATCCTAACCTCTGTTTTAGTGAAACGAGTAAACCTTCTTTGACTTTAAGGGCGGATATTTGTTGTTGTGATTGATCCATTTGATCTTGAAGTTGGTTCACTTGAGATTTCTGGTATATATTTACTCCGGAAGTGGCCGCAGTAAGTAGTGAGGTTAAAACAAGCACCAATATACTAATTTTTTTGACAAGAGTTCGTTTGGCAACATCTTTTTCTGCAAGTAACACCTCTTGAGGCAAGAGGTTAATGCTTATAAATTTTCTTCTGTTTAGTTTTGAAACTTTTAACATAAGTTATCCCTCACGCAATGATAATCCAGCTGCTACAGAAAACAGTGCTGCTTGTTCGGATAGCTTAGCTTGTAATTTAGGGTCCTTAGAGATAGAAAACCAAGGATCCCCTTCTTGAACTTCCAAACCTAAAGAATTTGCAAAGTAAATTACCAAACCTGGCAGTTGTGCGCCTCCACCTGTTAAAACCACTCGTTTCACCGCTCTTTGTGGATTTTGTGATTCATGAGATTGAATAACTTTTTTAGCTTCAGAGATAATAACATTAATAATCGGTTTAATAACCTGCACTAATTTACCCTCTAACTGGTCTTCCAAAAGCCCATAAACCTTTTTATATTCTTCTGCTTGAGAAAATTCGAAACTTAAAGTTTGAGAAATAGTTCGGGTAAGTGCAATACCACCTGTGGAGATAGACCTGGTAAGCAAAATTAATCCTTCATCAACAACAGCGTAATCTGTAGTTGTCGCTCCTAATTGAATTATTAATGACGTTGGCGAAAACGGGTTAGTTCCTACTAAACTTCTACTTGAAGCAATAATCTCAGTTTCAACAGCCACGGGCTTTAGTTCTGCCATAGTCATAACCCGCAGGTATTTGTCGATTAAAACTTTTGGAGAAGCTACAACAAATACTACAGTTCTGCTTTTTGGTCCTTTCTGGGCAGAGCGGTAGAGAACCTGATAATTTAAATTGACTTCCTGAATTGGCATTGGCACAAACTCTTCAGCTGCATAACGGATAGCTTGAGCAAGCTCAGCATCAGTAAGGTAAGGCAAATCATAGATCACACGGGTAAAAACTTTAGATTCCGGAAGGGCAAAAACCACATCCTTTGTCGGAGCTTTAAGACCAGCTACTAAGCTTTTAATAGCTTCTGCAACAGCTTGCAAGTCAAAGTCCGTATCTGAAACCATCCCGGGGGTTGGGGTTGCAACCTGGCCTAAAGACAACAGTTTAGGCGGGTTTTCCTTTTGGGAAAGAACAACAGCTTTTGTTGAAAATGATCCGATATCAAGTCCGATTAAAGTCCGAGCAGCCATATTTTTAGTTTACCAGATTCTACTTCAGTTGATAACTACCCTTAATCACTGAGAATGCTCCTGATGGAGAAGAGGGGTAGAAAACACCGGCTAAACCTGAATGATAACTAATAACAGCGTTGTTACTTAATTCAATCTTCCAACCAACCAGTTCAGTTAGCACACCATTATTTGCAATCCTAATGGCTCCTTTGCCAGCATATAAAATCATTGAGTCGCTTCCGTTATCAGCTTCAATAGCATAATTTACCGGATCATTGGTCGTATCAAACATAGAAACGGCAGTAAAAAAACTACCCTGAGTGCCAGAACCAACAAACTTACCATTATTAGCCAGTTTTATCTTTCCATCAACTATTACAATACCGGATAGATCTTCCATGGAAGATGGAAGTTTCATTTGGCTACCATTATCCAAAGTCAGTGACCCAGTAATCCAAATTGGGGTTGTCACTGTAGTAACACAATTATTAATTAGGGAAACATTTCCTATATATTTTCCAGACCCTAAAGTAGATACACAACCACTAACGTTACCGTTATACACACCAGCATTTTCAGCCTCATTTTTCCAATCATTAATGTTAGCATCAGAGATAGGCATCACCTTTGAAACTGGATCACTTGATCCCGGATAGTAAGAAGCAGCATTAACATTTTGTTGAACTTGAAAGTATGCACCTTGTCCCACATTAAGCGTATTTAGGGTATTGGCATAAGCTGAACCATTAATTTGTGATGTATTGCCACCTTGAATATAAGTTGCAACACCTCCCATAAAAGTTTTAAAGTTTAAATCCGCCAAAACTGCATTCCAACTGGCATTATTTTGGTTCCATTTTGTAGTCCAAACGGCTGCACCCCTGTTGTACCCCTGAGACAGATCCTGTGACCAGGACCAATAGTTTGTAGAGTTCCCACAATTGGTATTATCTCCACAAGTATCCAGTAAAATCCAATAAGTTGTCTCTGCAGTTAGCGTTGGAGAAGTTTGAAAAGCTACTTCTACAAAACTATATTGAGTTGTTACTAGGTTCGCATAAAGAGTACCTTGAGTTAGAACACTATCTTTGTTTGGACTACCGTTGTTATCAGCTAATATTCTAACCTGAATATCATTTGGGGTACCGATTTTCTTAAGCTTTAACGCAACCTTATTTATTGACTGAGTTGTTGTTGGTTTAAAGCTTTGAGCAACATCAAAAATATTTTGACCACTGACACTTTTACCAAAGATAAAGTCACCACAATTTGGTGCAACACAATCACTCTCCTGATCTGCAATACCTTGAGTCCCTCCGGCAACATAAGCATCGCCGGTAATAACTGCACTGTTTTCCATAACTATATTTCCATTTGAATAAACCGTTCCGTTGATTCTTGAAGAGTTTTTTAAATATAATCCACCGTTTCCAACCTGAAGTGCGTAAGAAAACGCAGTCCCAGTTCCTTTTGATACTTTCACCCGAACGGTTTTTTTCGCTTTAGAGGTCTGTTTGTTGGGAATATAACCTGTGGCTTCCACATATTTGGTACCTGAATCAATTGAGGTGATTTTTACAGAATAAGAACCAATTCCTAAAGAAGTTTCATCCTCTCCTGCGTAATTTCCTCCAGTTTTATTTAATGTCGCAACAGCTTTATCAACTCCGGCCTCTGCCAAATTTAGCGCCTGAACAGTTTCCAGTGAATAACTTGAATTTGATTTAAATAAAACAGAACCACTGACAATTAAAACCGTACTAAAGAGAACTAGGGTTGTAACAATTGTAGTTAAAATAAACATTAGAAATTCCTTAGTTTGACTTCACTGCTTGCCTCATTTTCTTCACTTGCGAAACCGCTTTCTCCTTTTAGAGTTAAGGAGAAATTGACTTTTGCAGCACTTGTTGGCGAAACAGCATTGCCAGCTTTATCTAAATACACAAAACTTATATTTTTTAATTTAATTGTAAGAATAGTGTCTGCTGATTTTCGTGCACTCAAGGAATCCGGAAAAACCAATTTTCTAAAAAATAAGCTGTTACTTAAATCCGGAGTAAATATAAGATAATCATAAGTGTCCTTAATAATATCGTCACTTACATCTATGGACGGTACAGCTAAAATTAGGGTGCTTGATGAAGTTGTATATGATGGATTGATCTCTGGATAGTTTGCAGCAACAAAAGAAGCAGCCTTAATATCCTGGCTCAATAAATTAACTACATCATTTGCGTTTACACCCTGGTTTATTTTATTGGTTTGTTTTAAAAACAACCCATTATTTTGAACTAAAATCATTATCAACAATGTTCCGGCGATTGCAGAAATTGCCATAACAACCAGAAGCTCGATCAATGATATACCTGCCTGCCGGCAGGCAGGACCTTTTTGCTTCATCAATTTTTTAAAGACCATTTTTAGAAACTAATGTTGTAAGTTTAGATTGCTTTGTTTGTGTACCATCTTGCCATGTGATCTCCAAAGTAACTTGTTTAACATCATCTTCCTCGCCATTTTTGCAAACAGTTAACGGACAATCTTCTACAGTTATACTCCCCGATGCATCGGAAAGCTTGTTCATTCTAGGATCAGATATGGTTGTGCTGCTTGCTAAACTATCAAACGAAGTTGAACGGATATCTTCTATTTTTTTAAGCAATATATCTTTTGCCAGAGAAGACCTGTTGCTTTCTCCGATAAGCTTAATTGAATTCGGTAAGTTTCCAATTATCAGGATCAGAAAACCTATTATTAAACAAACAAGTATTACTTCCATTGCAGAGATACCATCACTTGATTTAAAAATAGCTTTCATAGTATCTAGATTAATAATTTGAAAGAATTGTTTCTAATTTCGAACTATGGTCTCCACCTGAATCAGTCCACTTAACTTCAACAGTAACTTTTTTTTGGTTCTGATTTCCGGTGTCTTCAATATAGATATATCTACGGAGTCTTTCATTGTCTAAAGATTCATAATCAGGTGAATCGCCAGCATTTAAACGTATAAGCCTGCAAGTACCATTTGAGCAAGGGGTTTTAAATTTAAAGCTTTTCAAGGCCCCAAAAGATAAACTCCATATAAGATTATTTGAAGAATACCAATAATATTCTTGGATATTGCCGTTGGTGTCAGTGATCTCGATAGGAGTATTACTGACTTTCATAAGCCTGATTTTTTCAATTCCTTCTTGGGCATATTTTGTAGCCTGAACTTGAGCTTGGGAAAACTGGCTGCTTTGTAAACCCTGAATAGTAGTGATTGTTAGCGCCACTATAATCAAAATTGCTACACCTAAAGTAATAGTTACCTCCAAAAGCGACTGGCCTTTTGAATTTAAAATTAATTTACCCACAAGAAGTTACCTCACCTTCTGTAAATTTCAGGTCAACAGACCCACCACTGTTTACAGTAATAATTGCTTTAAGCCTGACATTAGATTTCGTACTTTTTACCTGAAGTTGTAGTTTTTTATTGTTTTCAGAAGGGTTTGCGCCACTTTCAGCAAAGCTCACTGTTTCCTTTATATTATTAAATTTAATGCTAACTGGTAAATCTACCGTATCATCAGGTGAGCAAAGCATAAAATCTGACATTTCGACAGATGGAGGCAATGTAAATTTATCTGATGTTTGAGTTGGTAAAGTTACGCTTGTATTAGTTGTTGGATCCTGGCAATCATAGATATACTCATATAAGCTTGTACCAGTTAACTTAATGCCCCAGCTGGTTGAAGGAGTGCCGTCGGGACACTTAATTCTAGAGTGGGAACTGGATTGGGCTTGGCGGAAATGTTGGGCGAGTTGCGAAGCTGCATTTCGAAGTATTTGTTCTTCATTGTATCTTCGAAGATTAGGAATAACGATCACTGCAATTATGGCAATAATAGAAACAGCAACTAATATCTCAATAAGGGTAAAACCTTTACTCATGGCCTGGTTACCTCAAGATTATATACTGATTTATCCGAACAAGCGTTTGAACAAGTTTTTAGTGAAGGATTACTACTGCAATTTGCCAATTCAGATTCAAGTTTTGCATACAGACAATAGTCAACACATTTAGTATTACTATTATCACAAAGAGGGGGATACGCCTCGTAAACATATTCTTGATTACCAGTACGAGGATCTGATGGAACTTTATTTAAATAAGTTTTACCTTCACTGGTAATTGGATTATCTTTAGTAATCGAAGTAGGATAGGAAAACTGATCAGAATAATACTGTTGCAAGGCTGATTGGATACTCCTTAAATCGGAATGCCTTTTTGCATCCCGGCCCCGTTTTTGAATAACTACAGCTGAGCTTATCATTACCCCAAAAAGAATAGAAATAATGGATATTGCTACAAGAATCTCAATAAGGGTGAAACCCTTACAAGATCTCCGCCACAGGCGGAGTAGACTTATTAGTGTAAAACCATTCTTAGGAGAACTAGACATTATTTTTATTATGGACTGGAAAATATCCAAACGTCAATGTTGGGTGTCGCAACTGCTCACTGGACGTCATTGCGAGCGCAGCGAAGCAATCTAGGTATGAATTAAATAATACTTTTATATAAATCCTCAAATGTTGGGTTTATTGTTTCAATTAATCTCAATTTCTTTTCTCTAGATCCACCTTTTATTTGTTTTTCTCTGGCTATTGCTTGATTAACGTTTTCATATATTTCAAAATAAACTAGTTTTTCTACGCTATACTTTGCAGTAAACCCTTTGACTAAATGTTGCTTATGCTCATAGACTCTTTTAACTAGATTACTAGTTACTCCGGTATATAAAACTCTGTTTGTAATGTTAGCTAAAATATATACATAACCTTTTTTCTGTATCATAAACAAGATTGCTTCGCTGCGCTCGCAATGACGAACGAGAGATCTCAAATCCTCGCAATGACGATATGGGGTTCTTGGAAACTACTAAACCTCTACTAATAATCTTAAGTGTTAAACCTCATATACCAACGGATAATTTCTTCTCCCCAGAATAAGGCAATTAAACTTCCTATGGTTAGAAACGGGCCAAAGGGAATAGTTTGACCAAACTTTTTTCTTCTTGTTAAAAGTAATCCCAATCCGACAATGGACCCCATGAAGAAAGCAAGCATTAAAGCAAGGATGACATTCTGGACACCAAGGGCTAATCCCATAAACACACCCAATTTTAAATCTCCACCTCCCATACCCCGTCCGCGGGTTACAAAAATTAAAATTGCAAAAAATAATCCAACTAAAAGCGCTGCTGCGATACCACTTGTTAAAACCTCTGTTGCAATTAATGAATGCCTAAAAAAGTAGTCACTATGAGGAGGAAGCAGATATTTACCAATCATGCTGTTTTGTAGAGAATAATAAATCAGAAAAATTTTGTAGGCAGTTAAGGTAAGTAGATAAACTAAGGCAATTTTTATAGCCGGGAAACTTATCCTGTCTGGGATTAAACCGGTTTTATAATCCGTTATAAAAACTGCAGCTAAGATAGATATTACAAGCGCTTTAAATAAAAATTCCAAAATTCTTAAACTGCCGTTTGGAGTAATTAATATATTTAGCGGACCATTTAGTATTTGATAAAAAAGAAATCCTACTAAGAGCCCCATGCATATTTCAACTATTAGATATTCAATGGATATTTTTTTCTTGCAGTAACGGCATTTGCCTTTAAGTAGAGTGTAAGAAAGAACTGGAAGAAGGTCGTACCATGCAAGCTTGTGTTTGCATTTCTCACAGTACGACCTCCCCCAAAAAGACTCTCCTGTTAGAGCTCTTGATGCTATACATAGTACCAAGCTACCAAGAATAATTCCTAAAATAAACCCTATTCCTAAAAAAACCATACACTTACTATACTACTAGCGCCCAATTTAAAGAATATCCAAGTTCGAACCAACTTCATAACGGGCATCGTCGTCGCCTCCATCTCCAGTACTATTTGTCATTTTAGTACTATATTGAGTTGACTCTAAGATAGCATTCAATTCGTATTGATCCGATGCATTTCCTCCGTACTCATAATATAAAGTAGCACTATTAGTAGGATCAACAGGTAGGATAGAAAGAGATACTGGTTGGCCGGATAAATTAATCCTTACCCAACCTGTACCATCACTCTTTCTGTTATTAGCATCTGTTGTATTGTTCGATTTCGCTGTACACGGATATACAGTTGTCCCTGCTGGACATACTAAACCTGTTGTACCTGCTTCTTCTTGCATGGTTACATTAATAGCCTGTTGGAGTGATGACAAATCACTTAAACGGGTTGCATCCCGGCCTCTTCTAGTTAGCTCTAGAGGATCAATAATTAGTACAACTACTGCAGCCAAGATTGCAACTATCGCAATAACCACTAAAAGTTCAACAAGTGTAAAACCTTTTTCTATTTTTCTCAAATTTGCTCACCTCCTCTCTCTAAATCTATTGTACTCATAACCTGATTTATTTCGTCAAGTAGGTATTAACTAAATGAAGTGGTCAGTTTGTAGATAGGCAAGATTATTGACAAAACCAAGAATGCTACACCAACACCAAGCACCACTAATATTACAGGCTCAATAATAACTGTCAAATTTTTAACTATCTGGTCAGACTCTGATTCGAAATATTCTGCCAACTTAAATGCCACCTGGTCAACTTGACCAGTCTCCTCACCAACGCGGATCATAGCCGGAATAATTTTCGGAAACACTCCAACTGCTTCCAACTCATTAGACAAAGTTAAACCTCTTTCAATACCTCGAAACGTATCTTTTAACGCTTTACGATAAACCGCGTTATTAATAACACCGGATACTATGTTTATACTGTCTAACATAGGAATTCCCGCAGTAATGAGTAAGCCAAATGTTCGAGTAAATTCTGCAAGCGTAATTCCTTCAACAATTTTTTTAATAACTGGAAACTTAAGTAAAAATGAATCAAATGAATACCTGCCAATTTCAGTTGAGATCCAACGCTTAAATATAAAACCGCCAAAAATGCCTACACCTAAGATCAGGTACCAAAAATTAATCAAAAAAGAAGAGGTGGCAATTAATATTAAAGTAGGCAGGGGTAATTCTATGTTAGATTGGGCGTATAAGGAGGTCATTCTTGGTATAACAAAAAACATCATCACAAGCATCACAACAAACATAGTAACCAAAATGATAATTGGATAAATTAAAGCCCCTTTAACCTTACCCCGGAATTCTCTGGTCTTTTCTAAATTACTGGCCATTTGAAGAAGTACTGTATCCAACTTACCTGAGGATTCACCGGCTTTAACTAAGTTCGAATATAAATCCGGGAAAACATCAGGATGTTTTTTTAAAGAAGATGCCAAATCTAAACCACCTTTAACATCTCTGGAGATGTCATCCAGAACCGCTTTATAATACTTATTTGTTTGCTGGTCGCGTAATATATCTATCGCCTCAGATAAAACTAGACCAGATTGGATCATGGTTGCAAGTTGCCGGGTTGTTACAACTATATCATCGAAAGAAACCCTGTTTAAGAAACGCTGGATAAGTCCTTTTTGGGACTCCCGAACTTCAGTAACACTAATAACGACCAGACCTTTTTTGTTTAGGATTTTTGCGACCCCCCGGGCATCAGTTGTTTCAACCGTACCACTGCGGTCATTTCCCTGAAGATCTTTTGCGCGGTAAGTAAATTTTGCCATTAGTACCCACCACCTAAAAGCTTTGATAATACCTGCGGTCTAAGAGAGTAATTTTTAGCAACTTCCATATTAATCTTTCCTTCTTTTACCAATTTTGCAAGTGAAGATTCTAAACTCACCATTCCAAACTCTGCGGAAGTTTGGATTAAATTATCAATCAAATGAGTTTTTCCTTCCCGGATAATTGCCCGGAGAGCCGGAACTCCATACAATATTTCATAACCTAACACTCGCCCAGGAATAATTGTTGGGATTAATCTTTGAGATATAACAACCTCAATTACCGCTGCAAGCTGAGTTCGAATTTGGGGTTGTTGATGCTCTGGAAACACATCTATAATCCGGTCAATTGTTTGGGAAGCAGAATTTGTGTGCAACGTTGCAAGCACCAGGTGTCCTGTTTCTGCAATAGTCATTGCTGCAGATATTGTTTCTAAATCTCTCATCTCTCCGATTAAAACTACATCAGGATCTTCTCTTAAGGCGTATTTAAGGGCACTGGCAAATGTCTTGGTGTCGGTGTTTACCTCTCTTTGAGATATTAAAGACTTGCCCGAAGGGTAAACATATTCGATTGGATCCTCAACCGTTAATATATGCATTGGATGTGTCATGTTGATTTGGTTTATTAAAGAAGCAAGAGTAGTGCTTTTTCCGTGACCTGTTGGTCCTGTGACTAAAACTAATCCTTGTTTTAGCTCTGTCAGTTTAACTATAGTTTCTGGTAAGCCTAATTCGTTTAAACTCCTAATCTTGTTTGGGATTAAACGAAACGCCCCAGCAACTCCACTTTTTTGCTTATAAAGATTAACCCTAAACCGGGCCTGGGCACTAAAGCTTATCCCTAAATCAAGCTCCCAGCTTTCTTCAAATAGTTTTTTTTGGACTGGGTTTAAAATCGGCATTACCAAAGTTTCAATATCATGAGAGGTTAGAATAGGGGTACCACTAATAGTTACAAGATCTCCATGAATTCTAAGTTGAGGATGATAACCTGCAATTAAATGCAAATCCGAGGCTTGTTTATTGACGCATAATTCTAATAGTTGTTGAATATTCATATTAATCTTGAGCTACCCTTAATACCTCCTCTAAAGTCGTTATTCCCTCCAAAGCTTTCAGGTAACCGTCTTGTTTCATCGTGATCATCCCTTCTTCGACTGACTGCTTTTCTATTTCGGTGGTTGAGGCTCTTTCTAAAATTAGACGATGGATTTTTTCACTAACTGTTAAGACTTCATAGATACCCGTCCTTCCCTGGTATCCGGTATTTCCACATTCACTGCATCCACCACCTTTAAACAGTTGAACCGCTTTAGATGGAGTTATCCTGCCAAGTGTTTGTTTAATATTTTCTATCACCTCAGGGAGTGGAGTATAAGCAACCCTGCAATGCATACATACCTTCCTTAAAATACGCTGGCCAACAATAGCATTAATCGCTGAAGCAAGCAGAAAAGGCTCAGCTCCCATGTCTAAGAGTCTTGGCAGCGATCCAGAAGCGGAATTAGTATGCAGCGTTGTAAATACCTGGTGACCAGTTAAGGATGCTTGAACAGCCAAATCAGCGGTTTCAATATCCCGGACCTCTCCAACAAGAATAATATTGGGGTCTTGCCGCAAGAAAGAACGCAATGCTGAGGCAAAGGTTAAACCTATTTGAGTATTGACCTGTACCTGGTTTACTCCAGGAATTTGGTACTCCACAGGATCCTCAATTGTTAAAACATTTACCCTAGAGGTCGCCAGTCTCGACAAAACGGAGTATAAAGTAGTGGTTTTTCCAGAACCAGTAGGACCACAGATAATAATGACTCCATGAGGTCTGAGAAGCTGTACCTCAAGATTTTTCAGTGCATTCGCCCGAAGCCCTAATTCTGTAAGAGTCGGGGCTTTAGATGATTTTGGCAAAAGCCTCATCACAACTTTTTCGCCAAAAACAGTAGGCAGAGTAGAGATACGAAGATCTACCTGGCTTCCGGCTAATTCATAATCAAACCTTCCATCCTGAGGCAGTCTTCGTTCATCAATTTTCAAATGAGACAAAATTTTAATCCTGGAGACAACAGCATCATGCACTTTTTTAGGCAAGATTATTTTTTCGTGCAAAATACCATCGATCCTGTAACGAACTCTAGTTTGAGCATCTTGAGGCTCGATATGAATATCTGAGGCCTTTGACTTAACAGCAAAATCTAAAAGTTGAGTAACAATATTAGCAACAGGAGCATCCCGAATCACCTCTGTCTGCTCGGCTTGTCGCTCTTGTATAGGTGTAATAGCAGATACTTCTTTAAGCGCCGAAGTGACATCTGAAGTCAGGTTTTGAGAATAAGATTCTCCAATCGCCCTCATGATGTCATCTTCTAGCCCTAAAAATCTTTTAATAGTTAAACCGGACTTTTTCTCAATAAATTGAACAACCTGAAGATCAAGTGGATCAACCATGGCCACAGATATACTTTCTAAATCTTTATCAAAAGGAATTAGTTTATATCTTCTGGCAACCGGTTCTGGTATTAAGTTGATAGCTTCGGGAGATATAGCCCGAGCCTCAAGTTTAATATATGGCACTCCAAGAGTGATTGATCTTGCTTCAGCAATCACATCTGGAGTTGCTATGTTTCTTTCCAGCATTATCTTTTCAGGGCTTTTGCCAGAATTAATACTCTCAAGTTTAATTTGAGATAGTTGATCGGCAGTCAGTATTCTTTGCTGTAATAATATTTCTTCAATGGACAGTTGTTGGTTAGACATGGACAATACAGACCAGACTCGGGCCTTATCTCATTATCACTAGAAAAGAGTAGTGGTGTCAATGGAAAGGTGAGAGGTATAATCTATCCATGCTTGCACAAATTTTGATTGACCCGAATTTAGAAACCAGAAAACTATCTATTTATTCAGAATTAGAATCATGTGGGTTTTTAAATACTCATCCGGATTTGCTCATTTTAGAAGATACGGAGAAACTTGGAATTGACCAGGTTAAAAAAATAATAAATTTTTTAAGCATCAAACCCTTTTCTGCCATCAGAAAGGCAGTTGGAATAATTTCTGCCCACAACCTAAGCGCAGACGGACAAAATGCTTTATTAAAAACACTTGAAGAACCCCCAGGTGACCCAATTATTTTGCTTGGGGTAAAAAGTGATGCTAATTTGCTTCCAACAATTATCTCCAGATGTCAAATAAAAACTTTAAACAAACAATCGCAAGTTGAAGACGCAGAAGGTATCGAAAAGCTTTTTAGCTTACCAATAGAACAAAAATTTCAATTTATTGAAGACTTAAAAGAAAAAGAAGAATTTCTAACGGCTCTGATAAACTATTTTCACCAAAACTTAGAAAAAGAATCAGGTAATCTCGAATTTATTAATTCATTGCTGGAGGCAGAGCAGTGGAGAGAGAGTAATGTAAATATTCGGGCTATTTTAGAATACCTTATGCTTAAATTAGGTTGAAAAATAACCCTTAAGCTGATAATATGGGTAAGCTTATGGCTACAGGGCAATATTCCGCAAAAGAAATCCAAGTATTAGAAGGCCTGGAACCGGTTCGTAAGCGTCCGGGAATGTATATTGGCTCTACAGATGAGCGTGGTCTTTGGGTAATGATCAAAGAGATCATAGACAACTCCGTAGACGAGGCCATGGCCGGAAGGTGTAAAAACATTTGGATTACCCTTCATAAAGACTCATACGTAACAGTCTCAGATGATGGGTTTGGTATCCCATACGAAATTCACCCGACAATGAAAAAATCTGCATTAGAGGTGGCAATGACTGTTTTGCACGCCGGAGGAAAATTCGGAGAAGGAGCATATAAAGTTTCCGGAGGACTTCACGGAGTTGGTGCGTCTGCTGTTAATGCCCTGTCAGAATACATGAGAGTAGAAACTAAGCGATCAGGGAAAACCTATTTCCAGGAATATGAAAGAGGAAAACCAAAGTTTGATGTAAAACCCCTTGCCAAAGCTGATACTCCAATGGTCAACCACTACTTTGATTGGGACACTAAGTCTGGAGTGCGGACAACCTTCAAAGCCGACGGGCAAATTGTACAAGCAATTGAACCAAAGCTTGAAACTGTTATTAAACAAGTCAAAAACCGAGCTTATTTAGTCGCCGGACTGTCATTTCATATTTATGATGAAAGAATAGATAAAGAGTTACATTACTATTTTGATTCCGGAATTATTGCTTTAGTAAAGCATTTAAATAAAAACAAAGGCACAGTCAACCAAACCCCAATTTATGTCCACAAGGCTGTTAATGATGTTGATGTAGAAGTGGCAATCCAATATACAGACTCCTACACCCAAAATGTTGAATCGTATGCTAACGTTCAAAGCACCCAAGACGGTGGTACTCATTTAACCGGTTTTAAAACTGCTTTAACCCGGGCTATCAATGATTATGCCAGGAAACAAGGTTTCTTAAAAGAGAAAGATGATAACCTAACCGGAGATGATACTTTAGAAGGTTTGACTGCAGTTGTAGCTATTAAAATGGACTCTGAAAATTTGCAGTTTGAGTCTCAGACAAAAGACAAGTTAGGTAATGCAGAGGTTGCTCCAATTGTCTCTCAAGTAACCAAAGAAGGTTTAGATACTTTCTTTGAGGAAAACCCAAATGAAGCTAAAAAGGTAATTGAAAAAGTCTTAATTGCAGCCAGGGCAAGAATGGCAGCAAGAGCTGCTAAAGATGCTGTCCTTCGAAAAGGCGCGTTAGAAGGAATGACTCTTCCGGGAAAATTAGCAGATTGTCAGGAAAAAGATCCTGCTCAATCTGAGCTATATATAGTGGAAGGCGATAGTGCCGGAGGAAGTGCCAAGCAAGGTCGAGATCGAAAATCTCAAGCTATTTTGCCGCTTAAAGGTAAAATTCTAAATACGGAGCGGGCCAGACTTGATAAAATCTTAGAATTTGAAGAGATTAAAGCGTTGGTTATAGCGCTTGGGACAGGAATTGGAGATACTGTTTCTTACGACAGAACCCGCTACCACAGGATTATTTTAATGACCGATGCAGATGTTGACGGCTCACACATCCGAACCCTGCTTTTGACATTCTTTTTCCGGTACCTACCAGAGCTTTTGAACAAGGGTTACATTTATATTGCCCAACCACCACTTTTTAAGATTCAAAAAGGCAAAGACGTGCGCTATGCATATTCTGATACAGAACGGGATACTGTTTTAAAAGAAATGGAAGTTTCTGGAGTGATGATTCAAAGATACAAAGGTCTAGGAGAGATGAATCCAGAACAGCTTTGGGAAACTACTATGAACCCGGAGAATAGAGTTTTGAAACAAGTCACAATTGAAGATGCTGCCATAGCTGATGAGATCTTTAATATGTTAATGGGTGATGAAGTCCCTCCCCGCAAACGCTTCATCCAAACCCACGCCAAACAAGCTATTCTAGATATCTAAAATGACTAAGTCTTCATATCCTAATCTTACAGCAGTGGTTTTGGCTGGAGGGAAAGGGACGAGGATGCAGAGTGAAACTCCAAAGGTTTTACATCATATTGGACAGAGGCCGATGGTTTTCTATACTTTGCAAAAACTTTTGAAGTTAGGCATCAGAGATCTTAAAGTGGTTATTGGCCATAAGTCGCAAGAAGTTAAATCAATAATTGAAGAAAATTTTAACTGTGGTTTTGTATTTCAGACAGAACAACTCGGCACAGGACATGCACTAGGATGTGCGCTCAAAGAAATCAACACAAATACAAAAGATATATTAGTGGTTAATGGGGATGACTCTGCATTTTACAAAGAAGGGACACTTCAATCATTTATTAATTTTCACAAAAGCAGTGATGCGGTTGTCAGCATGCTCACCCTTGAAATTGAGACAGAATCTAAACTTGGAAGAGTAATTAGGGATAAAGACGGAAACTTCGAAAAAATTTTAGAGGCAAATGAGTATTTTAATAGTCCATATAAAAGTAATGAGATCAACTGCGGGGCCTATATCTTTAATTATGATTGGGTGAAAATAAATATTACTCACATTCCAATCAGTGAAAAAGGTGAGTACTATATTACAGAACTTCTAAATATTGCAAAGCAACAAGACCAAAAGATCAATCTTTTTAAACTCCAAGATTCTAATGAATGGGTTGGGATAAACACCCAAGAAGAACTCAGAAATGCTAACCTAGTATTTGAAAGAGTCAATACAGGCTCTCGCTAATTTGATAATCACCCTATAGTGTTATATAATTGTTATCTATGGAATTTTTGCCGTTTGAACACTTACGGTCCTTTTTAAGAAACAAAGAAGATCTTTTTTATCAAAATCTGGCCAAACTAGCCGATGCAAGAGGGTTAGGCGTAGAGTATTTTCAACACCCAACGTCACACAGGTGGACACAGGTCTTTACAGGTGCAGGGTTATGCCTTATCTCATCAGAAATATTACTTCAAGTGCTAAAAGCCAAATACGGCTTTGACGCAAGAGTAAGAGTAGTACATACAGACGATGTACTAATGAAAAACCACCCTAGTGGAAAAAGGAAACCTCATGCATGGATCAATGTGGATACTAGCGACAGAGGGACTATTTTTATTGATCCAACTCATGGTCAAGTAAATTACCGTTTAAATAGAATAGTGATAGATCAACAATATTTGCAACCCGGTTATTTCGGATATACAATTCCACCATCAGATATTACTGCTGTATGTCAAGAAAATTTTCAATTTAAACAGAACCAAAGTCTAGAACTTGAAAAATTGCCAAGATATGATCAGAAGCCTACGCGGTTATATATGCAAACCTATTTAAATTTAAGGACATAAAACATATTTTTGCTATTATTCAAACCATGTTAGATCAAATCATAAAAGTTTTTAAGAAAAATTATCAGGTTTTAAATAAGATTGAGATTTCGAAATCCAGGCTTATTAATAACTATAAGTTCTTATCTTTATTAAACAAAAAATTTCAAATTACTCCTGTTCTAAAAAGCAATGCATACGGACACGGCATAAAAGAAGTGGGAGCTATTTTAGATAAAGTTGAAGCTCCGTTTTTTTGTGTCGACTCTTTATATGAAGCTTATCAACTCCACAAACCTGCACCATTTTTTAAAAAAGTAAAAACGCCAATTTTAATAATGGGTTATACTGATCCATCTAATCTAAGCTTGAAAAGACTTCCATTCCAATATGCAGTTTGGGACCTGGAGTTTGCCAAAGTCTTAAATGAATACCAAAAAGGAGCGAAAATTCATATATTTGTTGATACCGGCATGCATCGGGAAGGAGTCAGTTTAGAGGATTTGCCAAATTTTTTAGGTGAGATCAAAAACTTAACAAATGTAGAAGTAATCGGACTCATGTCCCATCTTGCCTCATGTATCAGCCACAAAGATCCTTTGTTTAATAAACAGCTAAATAATTTTAAAGAAGCTAAGGAAATAGTGAAGAGATCGGGTTTAAAGATTCATTGGTTTCATATCAGTGCCTCTGATCCTTTAATGGATAAAAAGAGCAGGAAATTGGTTTATCAGGTTTCTAATCTGGCTAGAGTGGGCAAAGCTTTGTATGGCATCGCACCAAAACAGATGAAGCAGTTACAACCAGTGTTACAGTTTAAAACCAAGATTATTCAGATTAAAGATATTAAAAGAGGGGAATGTATTGGATATGCAGGTACATATAAGGCTACCAGAAATATCAAAGTAGGGGTTTTGCCTGCAGGGTATAATGATGGAATTGACCGAAGACTGTCTAACAAAGGCGTTGTTTTGATTAATGGGGTAAGGTGCCCTATACTTGGCCGTGTCAGCATGAATATCACTTCTGTAGATATTAGCAATGTAGATAATCCCTTTATCAGTCAAGAAGTAATTATTTATTCCAACAATCCGGATGACCCAAACAGTATTGATAAGGTAGCTTCGTTGTGCGACACAATTGCCCATGAAATCCTTATCCGGGAAACCCCAACAACCAGAAGAGTTGTCGCAGATTAACCTAAAGAGTACAATTTTCCTATGCCAGCAAAACATGTTCATTTTTTAGGAATAGGTGGAAGCGGAGCTTCTGCTGTAGCTTCTATTGCCAAAGCTCAGGGGTTTAAAATAACTGGTTGTGATAAACAACCTCATAATGAATTTACCACTAATTTTGAAAAACAGGAGCTGCTTGAAGGACACTCTCCAGATCATCTGGAAAATGTAGACATTCTGGCGGTTACTCCGGCTATTTTTTCTGCTGATCCAAATAATCAAGAAGTTAAAGCTGCGAAAGAAAGAAATATTCCTGTAATAAGTTGGCAAGAGTTTATGGGGAAATACTTAGAAGAGGGAAAATACGTCATAGCTGTTTCAGGAACCCATGGCAAATCAACTACCACTGCCATGATTGGACAACTGTTAGAAGATGCCGACTTAGATCCGACAGTGGAGCTTGGAGCTGTTGTACCAAGGTGGGGAAGAAATTATCGTATTGGTAAATCGAAATACTTTATAACAGAAGCTGACGAGTTTAATGACAACTTTTTAGTTTCTCGTCCTGATATAGCCGTTGTCACTTCTATTGAGATGGATCACCCTGAATATTTCAAAGATTTTGATGAGTACAAAAATAGCTTCAGGAAATTTTTGACCCAAACAAAAGAGGCAATAGTTGCAAACTTAAATTACCCAGCCGTAGGAGAAGTCCTTAAAGATGTAATGAAAGAAACAAGTGTTATTTCAATTGACTATTCAAAAAGTGAGTTTCACTTAAATCTACAAATTCCCGGCAAGTTTAACCTTTTAAATGCGGCAGCAGCTTTTCAGGTAGGACTTTTACTTGGAATTGATCCCGAATTGATTCGAAATAGTCTGCAAACATATTCAGGTGTGGGCAGAAGACAAGAGCTTATAGGCAGATTACATGACGCTCCTATTTATAGCGATTTTGCACATCATCCAACAGAAATTAAAGTTACAGTAGATACAATCGCCCAAAAATATCCGGATAAAAAATTGATAGTTTTATTCCAGCCTCATATGTACTCCCGAACCAAGGCTTTATGGAATGATTTTGTAAAGATTTCCAAAGAAATACCTGCTGAAAAGACTATTATCTTAGATATCTATAAAGCCCGTGAATATCCTATTGAAGGGATTACCAGCCAGAGGCTGGCAGAAGAGATTGGAGATAAAAAGGTAGAATACATGAATGATGAGGACGCATTAAAGTTTGTCAGAAAACAGGCAACAGAAAATCATGTAATAATATTCCTCGGCGCCGGCCCAATTCATGCATTAGCAAAGAGTTTAGTATGAAATTAGAAGGTCTTATATTTGTTACTGGAAATAAAAGTAAAGCAGAGCAGTTTACTCAGTTTATTGGTCATCCCATTCCTCACCATAAAATCGATGTCGATGAAATTCAATCCTTAGACCTAGATGAAGTAATTCATCATAAAGCTAAAGCTGCATATGTAAGTTTACAAAAACCAGTGTTGGTTGAGGATACATCGCTTGTTTTTGATGCTTTCAAAAGACTACCTGGTCCATTAATTAAATGGTTTTTGCAGGAACTTGGAAATGACGGGCTTTGTAAATTGCTGGGTGGATATAGTCGATCTGCTGTAGCCCACACTAGCTGGGCGTTTTTTAATGGCCAAAAGATACTAACTTTTAGAAATGAAAAAAGAGGTACAATTACTGATGCTCCAAGAGGCAAAGCTGGATTTGGTTGGGACCCGATATTCATTCCTGAAGGAGAAACAAAAACATACGCTGAAATGAATGAAGAAGAAATGGAAAGGTCTAGCTTAAGAAGACCAGTAATTAGAGAAATAGGAGAATTTTTGAAAGGCAAAATATGAACAAATATCAAAATACTAAAGTATTAATACTCGGACTTGGGTTAAATCAAGGGGGATTGGGTGCAGCAAGATTTTTTGCAAAACATGGGGCAATATTAAAAGTTACCGACCTCAAAACAGTTGAGCAGCTTAAACCCTCACTGGAAGAACTTAAAAGTTTTGAAAATATTGAATATATCTTGGGAGAACATCGGTTTGAAGACATTGACTGGGCAGATTTAATAATTAGAAACCAGGGAATCAAACCGGATAATAAATATCTAAAGTACGCTCTAGAACAAGGTAAACGAGTAGAAATGGATATAGGAATTGTTCTTGAGTATATTAACCCCTCACAAATAATCGGAGTAACCGGTACAAAAGGCAAATCAACCACTGCTTCGTTAATATTTCAAGCACTACAGTCGTCATTGCGAGGAGGAACGACGAAGCAATCTAGTTCGGACAAGATTGCCGCGTCCGACGGTCGTCGGACTCGCAATGACGTAGGCAGAGTTATATTTGCCGGAAACATAGGTAAAGGCGTTTTAGATTCTGTCGAATTTATCAGCGAAAACACATTACTAGTTTTAGAACTTTCCTCATTCCAGCTTGAAGCTTTTGAGCAACACAAAGTTTCTCCCAAATACTCGGTTATCACCAATATTTTAAGGGACCATTTAAATTACTACGCATCTATGAAGGATTATATCCAAGCAAAAAGGGCTATTGCTGAATATCAAAATGAAAGCGACTTTTTATTCTTAAGAAAAGACGATCCGCTAGCTTCTAGCAAAAAATTTTTAAATGGCTTAAAGGGTGAGGTTGTTTATTTCTCAGAGGATGATTTGCCAAAAGATTTCCAGCCAACCCTACCAGGTGAACACAATAAGCTAAATTATGCTGCTGCACTAAAAGTTGTAACCCAACTTGGAATTGAGTCCCAAAAAGCTCTGAATGCGATGAACCAATTTAAAGGAGTAGAGTTTAGAGAGCAGCTAATTAAAGAGTGGAGCGGAATAAAAATCTACAACGACACAGCCGCCACAACTCCAGATGCTGCAATCGCTGCTTTAAAAACCTTTCCTGACTGCGTTTTAATTGCCGGAGGAATGAATAAAAACCTGGAGTTTGACCAGTTTGCAAAGGCTATCGATACTTATGCTAAAGCAGTCTACTTTTTGGAAGGCGATGCGACAGAGCAAATCAAGGATTTGCTAAATTCAAAATTCAATCCGCCAGCTGGCGGACAAAGTTCAAAACTATATGGAACTTATAATGATTTAGAGCAGTTACTAAGAGATGTCAAAAAAACAGCCAAATCAGGAGATACCATTATGTTTTCTCCAGGAGCAACTTCATTTAATCTCTTCCAAAACGAATTCGACCGAGGCCGAAAATTCAATCAAGCAGTTGAGAAAGTGTTTATCTAAACTTGAATAATTTCCTTCGGGGATTTTGTTAAAGCTCGAATCCCGTTTTCTTCTAATACATAAAGGTCTTCAATTCGAACTCCAAATTGTCCTGGTAAATAAATCCCTGGTTCAATCGAAAAAACCATACCAGGCAGGAGTTTATCTTTTGATTTCATTGAAAGCCTGGGAAATTCATGAACTTCAATTCCAACTCCATGCCCGAGCCCGTGAGAGTAGGGAGGAAAACCCTTTGAATCTATATACTTTCTCGCTATTTCATCAACTTTTTGTGAATCAACTGGAAGTTTTGAGGACTTTAGATACTCAACAGCTTTGTTGTGTGCCTCGTTGACTATTGAGTAAACTTTTTTTTGTTCAATTGAAGCTTTTCCTAAAAACACAACCCGGGTTATATCAGAGCAATAATTATCTACTTTGCACCCAAAATCCATCAAAATTAAATTGTTTTCCTGACCTAAAATATCATCTCCTGTATGGTGATGGGGAATAGCAGCATTTGGACCAAAAGCCACAATAGTTTCAAACGAGGGAACTGCTCCATTTTGGCGCATAAAGTTTTCCATCTCAAAAGCGAGCTCTTTTTCAGTCTTCCCGGGTTTAATTTTTCCAAGAATAAACTCAAAAGTTTTATCTGCCAGGTCGCAGGCTCTTTCAATTTTTTCAATTTCATCTAAAGTCTTAATAGTTCTATGTTCAGAGACTCTAAAAGACTTTACTTTTTTTGCTATTTTTTTAATAACTTTAAATTCAGAAACTGTTAAAGAATCCTCTTCAATTCCCAGAATAACAACCCCATGCTTTTCAGCTAAATTTTTAAGAGCTTCTTTATGAGATAAAGTAGAGGAAACTTCAATCAATTCAAAATGAGCAACAACTTTTTTAACTGCTTCAGTATACCTGCCATCTGTTAGTAGATACTGCGCATCTTCCGTAATAAAGAGATATGCCTCCCGTTCTTCTTTTGAGAAATTTGAATATCCGGTTAAATGGGTGATATTAGCATGTGAGGACACCAACACCGCATCAACTTTTCTTGTTTTGAGACTATTTTTGATCTTATCTAACATGAGTACAATATATCACAACCTAATCTATTGACCGTCAGAAACTAACATGAGAACATAGGCTTACTATGTCTGAAGAAAAAGAAGTACCACAAGAGGCGATACAAGGAACGAATCAAGCAATAGACGACCGCGAACTTCGTCCAGGGTATAGCAAAGAATTTGGACCAGTCGGTTTAAAAGGTTGGTTGGAAAATGAAAGGGCTCAAAAAATATTAGATGAAGATAGGAAACCTGATTTTCAAGTAAAACCACCTATAACAATTAAACCTGCCCCTAAAACCAATTTTCCATTTCGGCCTCTTGGTATGTCTGAAAAAGAGTGGGAAGAAAAAACTGGTAAAAAATAGTTTATTTCTCATCTGGAAAGAACAAATTTTTCTCCTTTGTCAACTTGCTTTTTAATCCTGATTATAGTTAAATGTAGATGCCCAAAAAGGGCTTTTAATTTTTTAAATCTTCTATGAGTAACATTGGAAAAGTCGAGCCTATTGCCTTGGTTGATGAGATGCAAAGATCCTATTTGGATTATGCAATGTCCGTTATAGTCTCCCGTGCACTTCCGGACGTCAGGGACGGGCTAAAACCTGTGCAGCGCCGAATTATCTATGCAATGCACGACCAAAATATCCGCCACTCCAGCAGATATCAAAAATCCGCAGCTGTTGTCGGAGAGGTTTTGAAAAACTATCACCCTCATGGAGATGTAGCAGTTTATGATGCCATGGTCCGCATGGCCCAGGATTTTTCCTTAAGATATCAATTAGTTGACGGCCAAGGAAATTTTGGATGCTTTACAAAAGATACAAAGATTAAATTAACAGATGGTAGAGATTTAAGTTTTGAGGATCTGATAAAAGAAGCTAAGGCGGGGAAGAAAAATTATACTTATACTGTTAATTCTTATGGATTAATTTCTATTGCCGAGATAAAAAATCCCCGACTCACTATTAAAAAGGCTGAGATTATTAAACTCACTTTAGACACTGGAGAGCAAATAAGATGTACACCTAACCATCTTTTCATGCTTAAAAACAACCAGTACAAAGAGGCTCAGTATCTAACCCCCCAGGATTCGCTAATGCCTCTTTACCAGAAAGTTTCTGAGCCAACTGATCGGTTAAGTCGAGAGGGGTACCCGTTAATCTTCCAAATTAAGTCAAATAAATGGGTACCTGCACATCATCTTGCTGACAACTTCAATTTAACTGCTGGACGATATAACAAATCTGCTGGTAGAGTGCGACACCACATAGATTTCAATAAGTTAAATAACAATCCGGAAAACATCGTAAGAATGTCATGGGGGGAACACTGGAAAATTCACTACGAAACCGCCTCGCTAAAACACAAAGATCCGGAGTATCGTAAAAAAATAGCTCAAGGTAGAATTCAATACTGGTCTAGTACTAAGAAGAAAGAATATGCTCAGCGGCTATCAGAAGCTAATCTTAGGAACTGGCAGGATCCTCAGTATAGGGAGAGGATGCAAAGGTTCTTAAGTGAAGTAAATATTCAATATATCAAAGACCATCCCGAAAGAAGAAAAGAGTTTAGCGAAAGGGCACATAAGACGCTAAAACGTCTCTGGAAAGACCCTGTTTACCGCTCCTCCATGCATGAAAAGATAATTAAAGGGAACAAAAACCATACTACCAACAAGACAGGCAAGTTAAAGTTTTTAAATATCTGCAAACAAGTTATAAAAGAATTTTCCGTATTGACAGAAGAACATTACGCTAAAGTCAGAACCGAGGTATATCCTTATGGAGCTGCACCACTATGGCAAACAGGATTAAGGAATTACTTTGAAAATAACGCTGATCTAGTAAGATTAGAGCTCAACGGTAACCACAAAGTCATTAAAATAGAGTCGCTCGATTACACGGAAGACGTCTATGACCTGACTATCGATAAAACCCATAATTTTGCTTTAGCTACAGGGGTGTTTGTTCATAACTCAATTGACGGAGATTCCCCGGCAGCAATGAGGTATACAGAGTGTAGACTATCGGCCATTGCAGATGAGATGCTTCGGGACATTGACAAAAACACAGTTAATTTTATTGACAACTATTCTGGTACCACACAGGAACCAACAGTGCTACCTTCGGTTATTCCAAACCTTTTACTGAATGGTGCTGCAGGTATCGCAGTTGGTATGGCTACCCAAATTCCGCCTCATAATTTAGGTGAGGTAACTGATGCTTTAATCTACATGATAGAACACCCACTATCAGCTGAAAAATCAGCACAACACACCCAAACCCCAACAGAAGCTAAAGACGACATCCAATTCGAATCATCTGCCACTGTAGAAGAGCTGATGAAATTTATCAAAGGACCCGATTTTCCAACAGGAGCATCTATTTATGACCAAACAGAGATCTTAGCAGCTTATGCAACAGGTAAGGGTCGAATCGTTATGCGGGCAAAAGCAGAAATTGAGGAAACCAAAAATGGGCGGTTTGATATTATCGTAACTGAACTTCCATACCAAGTTAACAAAGCTGTTTTGATCGCTAAAATTGCTGATTTAGTTCGGGATAAGAAAGTCGAAGGTATCTCTGACCTGCGGGACGAATCAGACCGAAAAGGTATGCGAATCGTGATTGAGCTAAAAAGAGACGCAAAACCTCAATCTGTTTTGAATAACCTCTATAAATACACAGCTTTGCAATCTGTATTTAATGTCAATACGGTCGCCCTCTCTGATGGTGTTCCTCACTTAATGACACTGAAAAGAATTTTGGAGGAGTTTATCCGTCACCGGCAAGTAGTTGTTACCCGAAGAACAGAGTTTGAACTTACTCAAGCTAAAGCCCGCGAACATGTCTTAGAAGGACTAAAGATCGCCGTTGATAATATCGATGAGGTTATCGCAATTATCCGCAAAAGCGCTGACACTGACGAGGCACGGTCAAACTTGATGAACAGGTTTAAACTCTCCGAAATCCAAGCTAATGCGATCTTAGACATGCAGCTTCGAAGACTGGCAGCTTTGGAAAGACAAAAGATCGAAGATGAGCTCAAAGCAGTTAGGCAGTTAATAGCTTATCTTGAAGATCTGCTGGCGAATCCTCATAAAATTTTAGAAGTTATTAAAGATGAACTAATTAAAGTTAAAGATAAATATGCAGATGAGCGGAGAACAAGGGTCTATAAACAAAAAGTAGGGGAATTTTCTGAAGAAGATCTAGTTGCAGATGAGGTAACAATTGTCACAGTGACTAAAAACGGATATGTAAAGCGCCAACTGCCATCAACCTTCAGAACCCAAAACAGGGGAGGGAAAGGAGTTTCTGGTATTACCACCAAAGAGGAGGATGCAGTCAGCCATATCTTCTATACCAAGACTCTAGATAACTTGCTGTTCTTTACAGATAAAGGCCGGGTATTCCAGATCAAAGTTTGGGAGATTCCAGAAAGCTCTAGGGTCGCAAAAGGTCAAGCTATTGTCAATTTAATCAATATTGAGCAAGGAGAGAAAGTAACTGCGATGCTTACTACCAGATCAACCGACAAAACAAAGTTCTTGTTCATGGGTACTGTAAACGGTACTGTTAAGAAAACTCCAATCGAAGAATATGCAAATATCCGAAAGAATGGCTTGATCTCTATCAAACTAGATTCTGATGATTTACTTAAATGGGTGGTTCCAACTATAGGGGATGATGCAATTATCTTAGTATCTAAAGAAGGCCAATCTATTCGCTTCTCAGAAAGAGATGTCAAAGCAACCCACAGAGACACATCAGGTGTTAGAGGAATTAAACTGGGTAAAGGTGACCAAGTAACTTCTATGAACTTAGCTTCCGATGAAACTTATGAACTTTTAGTGGTTATGGAAAATGGTTTAGGAAAGAAAACTAAGATTTCGGCATGGAAACTCCAAGGCAGGGGAGGCACTGGTATTAAAGCAGCTCAAGTTACTTCAAAAACCGGCCAAATTGTGGCAGCCGAGATTGTCGAATATGATTCAAACACTTTGGTTTTGACTTCAAACAAAGGCCAACTAATTAAACTGAATATCAAAGACGTCCCACTACTCCAGAGACAAACCCAAGGAGTTATTTTAATGAGAGTAAAGACCGGAGAAAAGATCGTTGCAGGAACTATTGTTTCATCTAAAGACAAAGAGGAGTAGATTCTGATAAAATATATTAGATGAAGCGGTTACAAATCGAGAAAGCTGTTTCCATTTTTTTTATTATCTACTTTGCTTTAGGTTTAATTTTTGCCTTTGCTTTTGCACTTTATTACCACTGGCCACCTTTAAGCTATTTCAGCCCTGGGTTCTATATGGTGATTATCTCCTGGCCATATCAGGCTATTGGGTTTGCAAAAGATATTCTTTACTTTGGACTTGCCGGAAAACCAGTTTAAGAAGCCTAAAGCGCTCTTACGCTAACCGCAATCAGATAAATTCCAATGGTATTAAAAACATAAGCAATCAAGGCAATTTTATAATACTGAATTTTACTTGCACCCAGTAAAACCAAGCCGATTTCATCAGGAAAAGGTGAAGCGATGATGGCTGCGCCTAAAACTGGAAGTATCCAAGTCCTGATCCAGTTTGAATGCAGGAATTTAAGATTGTGGTTGATAGGATTTTGAATAAATCCATCTAAAGTTTTAAGGTTATTTTCTAGAAATGGAGCATATAAGGATACTGCAAAACGCACAATTGTTGAACCTAAGGTAAGTAATGGAAATTCTTTAAAGACTAAATCCCGAAAAATCTTAACCAGTAAAAGATCCCCAAACATAGCTCCCAAACCCCCGACCAGTGCAATTAATAAAGGATCACTCGTTTTAGCTAAAATAATTAGCATTGCCATAGAAATAGGCACGGTTAAGAAACTTGTAAAGAAGAATCCGGCGATAAAAGTAATTACCAGGGTATAGGGGAGTAGGTAAGTTAGGGCCTGGGGAATCAGGTTGCTTCTGAGAAGATAAATAGCAAAAATCAAGCTAACCAAAAAAATTAAGTCTTTAGTTATTTTCTTTTTGGTCCGGCGGGTAAGCAGCCTAATCATAATTCAATTGTACCAGAAGGGCTGGAAATTTTTTAAAAAATATGTCTACAATGGATTTAAAGGAGGTGATAAATTTGAAACTATTTATTGGTCTTGCTGTCAATTCTTTGGCATTATTAGTGACTGATTTGTTACTCGCCGGTTTGACTATCGCCACACCACTTACAACTGTGTTGGCAGCTATAGTGATCGGTTTAATCAACACGTTTATCCGTCCGGTTTTGGTATTTTTAACTGCACCGCTTAATCTTTTGACACTTGGGTTATTTAGCTTTGTGATCAACGCGATTGTACTTTCTATGACTGCTTGGATTTTGGGAAGTGCATTTCAAATTGACAATTTCTGGTGGGCGATTCTTGCTGCTGCAGTACTTTCTGTAGTATCAACAATACTTGCGATGGTATTAAAAGATTTAGGAGTGGTTGTCGGAAAAAGCAAAGGGAAAAGAAAGAAGTAGCAAACGTATCGTAAGTACCAGAGGTTTAACCGGCCTCTGGTACTTTCTCTAATTTATTCTTGCTATGAAATGCTTTGTGGACCTCCTTAAGCTGACGGTTCGTTACATGGGTATAGATTTGAGTCGTTGAGATGTTTTCGTGCCCCAACATCTCCTGGACTGAGCGGATGTCTGCTCCATTACTTAACAAATCCGTTGCAAAAGAATGTCTAAGGGTATGTGGTGTAGCCTTGATAGATAAACCTGTTTCTTTAACATATTTTTCAACTATCCGTTCAATTGACCTGGTCGAGAGTCTCATATTTTCACCATCATCTGATGGATCAACCTTGCCCTGGTAACGGATAAATAAGGGCTTAAAATCGTCTAGCCTGCGATTTAGATACTTTTCCAGCCACCGGGCAGCTGAATCTGTTAAAAAGACTAATCTTTCTTTTCGGCCTTTACCAATTACAGTAAAATCTTTTCTTTTTAAATTTATCTGGTCCCGGTTTAAAAATGCCAATTCTGAGACCCGTAAACCTGTTGAAAACAGCATTTCAAGGATAACCTTATCTCTTAGGCCATCTCTGGTTGTCACAAGGGGAGAAGAAAGCAGCTTGTCTAAACTCTCCTGATCCAAAACTTTTAAAGGAGAGGCTTCCTGTTCACCAAGTTCTATTTTCTCTACCGATAGAGTTTCGATATCCATCCGGGCTAAGTAACGCAAAAAAGCTCTCAATGCGATTAAAAAGTAATTTTGGGTAACCCGTTTTAGGCCGTCTCCTGTTTGGGGATCAGTGTATCTGGAAAGGTGCAACCGGTATTTGCGTATTAAGTTCAGGTCAATTTGTTTTGGCTCAATTGGTCCTGCAAATTCAAGAAAACGCTCAAGATAATGGTGGTAGTTCCTGATTGTTTTTTGGGAAGAGTTTTTCTCAAGCTCTAAATATTCAAGAAAATCTTTGACTAAAGAGTCAAGTGTCATAGGATAGCAAAGCCTATTATTCCTAAAATTACCAAAAGTCCACCACCTACAGCTAAAATTGTCGTTGGTACAGTAAATCCGCTTTGAGGAAGGGTTTTAGAAATAGGGGAAGGGCTAGGATCTAAGGTTGAACCTTTGCCTCCAGAACTTCCTGATCCGCTTCCAGAACTTCCTGATCCGGAGCCAGAACCATTACCTGATCCAGAATCAGTACCGGAACTAGTACCCCCAGTGCAAGAACCAGATCCTATGGTATAGCTGCCGTCTGTTACAGCACTCAGCACATCAGCAACAGTTCCGTTTTCAACAACATTCGAATCAGTTGTTTTTGTTTTATCATTTGGATCAAAATCAAAGCTGATCTTTGAAGTTCCAGTTGGGGCAGTATCCGCAACTGTTACATCGATAGTCCCCAAAGTCCCTTTACCATTGAAGGGAGAAGAGAACGAAGCAAGCCCCGAAATCGTAATCTTACCTGATGGGTCAACACTATTTCCCGGATAATCTTGATAAATAGTTCCTGAAGTTATTTTTATAGAACTTGAGGGAAAGATACTAGTATCGAATTTTAAGATTGAATCAGTCCCGTCAGTTGATGCACCAGCTGTATCAAGTTCGATTTTAATTTGATATGTACAACCTTTATTGAACGTCCCCGAAGAAGGGGAGAGGGTCAGGGTGGCAGCCTCCGCGAATGTGGGACTCACCAGCACAAAGAAAGCTAGCGCAAAAATTAATGCAAGTGATCTTCGGACAGCTTTAAAAATCATGGCCTCACTTCTATAGTAACACCTTTTACATCTCCAAGTATATCAAGGGCAGTGCTGTCAGTTAAATTGCTGTCTGTTGTAGAACCGGGTTCATAATCAATATTTATTGCAGCAGTACCGGATTTTTTAGCTTTAAAGTTTAAAGAACCAAATACTTCAATACCTTTAAAACCAACAGAAGAAAGCTCTGAAACTCCAGAAACTCTTACAACTCCAGGAGTCTTGCTGTCAACTAGAGGATAATCACTAAAAATAGTTCCTTTTGTAAATATAGCCGAAGGTGACCCTTCCATTGAAACCAGGTTTGGATCATACGTTACAACTAGATCTGCTGCAGTAATATCCTTGCCTCCAGTAAGCATTAAAACGTCAATCCTAAAATTATCACCAGGCTTAACAATTTTTTTATTTGATGCTAAAGCAAGTCTCGGTTTAATATCAAAAGCTAAGCTCTCTTTAGGTTGTAAATACTTTGGAATGGGTCTTGTTAGGCTCCAAGCACCCCAGATTATTTCACCAACAACTACTAAAATAAGGATTGAAAAAACTATTTTCATAGTACCTTGAGGAGAAAGTTTTAATCCGTTCTTATTGTACGCAGAACCAGCTCCGGTTTGGATAATTATTGGCTGTGCTGTATTACTAAATAATGTATTGCTCATATTAAAATTTTACACAAAGATTACTCTAATGGTCTATCTCCAGTCTTTTGATAATTAGTTCGTAAACATCCGTAATCTAGGGCATTCATTAAAGCATCTTCTACAAAGTCACATTTGAGATTGCTGCCTCTTTTACCAATCTCCGGCCGGCAAATACTCCAGTCATTGGCATTAATTACTGTATCTGTATTAACGTTTCCGAGAGGAACTTCAGTATCAACACTTGTGGTTGAGCCATTAGCTTTAAACTTAATTTGTTTTCCTAAACTGTTCGGAAGCTTAAACCACACTATATAATCTTTTCCTTGGGTTAATTTGGTCTTTTCCAGTACTAAATCGTTTGTACTGGTCAATACACCTTTCTCCTTTGTGACCTTAGTGTTAGGAGCATCCTCTTTGATCTGAATTTCTACTTTCTCTTTATTAACTTTGCTTCTAATACCACATACCGCTTTGCTGCCAAGAGAAATTTGAGAGTTCTTTAAGTCACAACTGCCTGTTGTTGAAGTATTATCTGCTTTTCTGGTTACAATAAAGTTGAATGTATCCTGAGATGGTACACGGTTTTCTAATTTCGCTTCAATTTTATCAGTTTTCCAATCTAGATTCTTTAATGTTGTGCTACCAATTTTGACAGTACCGTCAGTTCCAAAATTTTCTCCGTTAATTGTTAGAGTTGCTCCTGAGCCTGATAAATCTATGGAACAATCAGAACCAGTAACTTTAGCAGCAGGACCTACATACTCAATTGACAAGAAATGAGGACCATTTGTTTTCCCATCACTCATCTTGTACTCTACAAATATAGTTTTCGTTCCTGGAGTAGTGTCTTTTAGTTCATGTTTAATACGCAGCTCATAATCTTTTTCTGGAGCAGAAGCAAGCGCTTCTTTTGACTCAGCTATTTTATATTTGGTTATTCTCACTGCAGCAGCACCACAAGATTGATTAACTGTTGCACCCTTACAAGCTGGTTGTTCTCCTTTTTTAGGATCACATGTTGGCGCATTCGTACCACAATTTGATGCAGATGTTTCCTTGAATTTATTATTCTCACACACAAAGCACTTATTAGAATCAGCAGCTTGAGCGGAGGTATCACCAGTATATCTTAATTGCATACATTTTGCCCCGTCAGTAAAACCATAGCACCAACTACTATTTGCCTCAACAATATATCCTTTTTGATCGGTATTTTTTGGACAATCCGGACTTCCGTTTGCTTTTGTGTTTCTATTTGGATCGCAAGACTTAGAACAATTATCTACAGCCTCCCATCTTGTATTGGGCGGAGGATTTGATAAGGCCCCTGCTTCGCTTGGGTATTTTGTGCAAGTTATACTAGAACCCTTACCGCCTTGAGCAGATCCGGAAGCACCAGAAATAGGGCATTTTTCAGTATCCGAGACACCGTCAGTATATTTTACGGCTTGTGGAGTACCGTCAGTACCAAAACAGGCCCATTTGTGAGCCTTAACGCCAGGATTACCTGGTTGACATTCCCACTCTTCTATTAAACTCCATGTATCAGGATCTACATCTCCATTATGATCACAGCTCTGATCAGTAGGTGAAGTCTGCCCATCAGGTGAAGAATAACCACAATGATTGTCACGAGGTTCCTCACAATTGTTTAAATCCCAATCTTTTTCACCAGTACTAGGATTCCATTTATTTAACCAACAACCTCTTTTTATATCGTAGTTACACTCAGGTCCATTAACTATTATCCATCCATCATCTTGTCCACCTTGACCATCTCCATCTGAATCATCGTCGTCATCCTTACCTGGTGACTGAGTAGATCCGCTTCCACCCGAAGTCCCTCCAGATCCGCACAATTGTTCAGTATTACATTCACCATCATCTACATCTTCCGCTGAAATCCTAGTTTCATCATTACAGTTCTGTTCAACAGATCTAGCCTTGCCACATCCTGTACATTCATTTCTTAAGAAAGACCAGTTACATGCTGGTGGAGTCTCCTTGTCAACACATTCTGCATCACTTGTATAACCTTCTGGTGCATCCTTAGATTTGCATTCCTGGTTATCGCCACATCTAGAATCAAACTCATGATCACCATCAGGTTTATCATGCCATATCTCATCTCCATCACAATACCAACCTTCGGTACCTTCAGCGTGATCAGCTTTTACTGGTTTTACTAGCTCAAAACTCGCTAAATTAGTTTGATTACTTGAGGATTGAGTTGGTTGGGATCTTAGTTCTATATCCAGAGTAGGGCAGACTGCGATTTTTTTATTATTCACTTCCTTTATACATCCATTTTGAGTGGCTAAAAATGTAATCGGCTGGGTTCCGGCGAATGATTTATAAATCTGCTGCTGTTTGGCTAGATTAACGCCTAGGGGAATGCCTAAAATAAGAATACCTAAGGTAAGCAGGTTTACTAAATTCTTTTTAACCTTTAAATACTCAATAAATTCGTTCATGAGTGTACCAAAAATAGCCCTTAAGATTAATATGATTGATTGGTTAGTAGTTTGTCAACTATTAGCTTGAGTCTCAGGTAATATTGTACGACAACAAGACAGTAATAACGGATAAATCAGGTGAAATCAAAAAACCAGTAAATAAGAACTAAAAACAATAATCTAATTCAGGAGTCTAATAAAAATCATTAGAGTTACTATCAATATTGTCATCGCGATCCGCCAGCTGGCGGAGGGGCGATCTAGCCTCTGATCCTATCTGAGCATGAAGCCCAAAATGGCCCTAAAAACGGCTTTTGGCAGGGGAGGAGCACTATTCCATCATCCGAAGTTTAGGTTGTCCTAACAAGACAAACCTTATATTGACAAAATTATAGTCCTCGTCCGCCAGCTGGCGGACTGCGGAACAGTAATCCTACGGATTATAAAAATACAAAAATTTACCAGCAAAATTTTAATAGGAAATATGCAAAAAAATGTGTGTATTTAATTTAGTCGGAATTTTGATTAATTTTTGTGTGTTTAAAATCTTATTTACACCAGGGGCCTCCCCCTGAATTAGCCATACCTGACGTCGCATAAGCTACATTGTGCGACATGATAGTTTAGGGCAGCCTAGTCACTCGAATGTAGTAGTTCCCAAGCAAGAATGAAAACATCTAAAATCAAAGCTAAATTAGCTCAGCATTTGCCTCTATATAACCTCTTCTCCTATACTCTCCCATTAAGGGCCATTTATCTTTTCACGAATGTAAGAACATTTTTACACAATTTTCCACAATTAGTCTTATAGTTTTTCATTGTTTCGAGCTAGATACTATATCAAACTATGTCACTTACTCCAGTTTTATACCCTATAGTTTTTATATTTTCCTATTACACTACTACTCTACTTCCCTATTTAAAGACTCCAATTAGTTGTAAAATAAACTACAAGTAGGCTGAATGACCCAAAGCCAAAGTAAAGATAGACCTCTCTTTTGGTGACCCTTTCCTTAAGATGGTCCAAGCACAACCCCAGCAACACAAATAGCATTGATGATAAAAATATCGACCACATTAAGCTGACTGGTGGAATAGGCCAAAACGACAAGGCTATCGTGCACTCAGTAATTATTATAGAAATACAAATACTATAGGCTACTAATTTAGCATTGATCTCCTCCATTTTTACAGACCAAAGAATTGGCAGACTTAGCAGGAATGTAATTACAAAAACAGCCAAACCATTCCAATAAAACGGAAGCTGGAATACTCTTAAACAGTGAAAAAGCAAGATTGCTGTGAATATAGTGAATAAAAATGTTACTGTAGAAGCTGCACGATACAATGGGATAGTACGGGTAGCTGCAACGTTAAACACATTTTGGGATAGCAATAAAAAGTAGATAGATAAACCAAAGGCAATATCAACTGGAAGTCTAGTCAACCACCTAATAGGAAGCAGAAAATAAAAGCTTGTAGCACCCAGAGTAAATAAAGTTGGCAAAAGTAACAAGGTAAAAGCTTTTAAACGGCTTAAGCCTTCTGAAAGGGCCCACATAGAAACTAAGAAAGCAAATAAAGTGAGTCCAATAATAAACCGGGTTCTTAAAAAGAGGTTAACGTTTTGGGTAACCATTAATCCAAAAGTGAGTAAAACCGAAGCAGTAACTATTTTTTGGCGTTTACTTAGTAAGAAACTACCTCTTATCTTCATATCATTTAGCTGCAAGCTTTAAGACATGCGTAATAGCTATGGCAATGGCATCAACAGCATCGTCTGAAAATTTCTTTTCAGACCTTTTGCTGCCATTCATTGGCCGAAGCAATGCATTCACCTTTTCTCCGTTTTCGCCTAAGAAGTTTCGGACACCTTCGTGAACCTGTTTTTTATCAGCTCTCCCCGCCCCTGCAACCATTAATTTAACTTGTAGTCCTGTGTATTCATGAATAGGTATCTGATGCATACCTGCAGACAACATTATTACTCCCCTCGCCTGTCCAACAGCAATAGCAGTCCGCGTATTAGCACCAAAAAAAAGCATCTCAATACTGATTAAATCAGGCTTAAATTTATCGATTAAATCCTCTACCCCATAGTGGAGCTGAACTAGCCTCTTAGTCATGATTTCGTCTTTTGGGGTTGAAATATAACCATAATCCACAAGTTCTATTCCATAGTCAAACTCTCTTCCTAAAATATCATCAGGTACACGAATTAAGCCATATCCAGTTGTAGCAGTTCCAGGGTCAATTCCAAGAATTATCATAGAGTTTTAATTATATACTTTCCAATATATCCTGTGGTATATCAAAATTTGGATAAACCTTTTGAATATCATCGCTGTCTTCTAGTTTTTGTGCAAAATCTATTACCTTTTTGGCAATATCTAAATTATCGATTGATTGCATTATTTTTGGTTTCATAACTAAACCGGACTCTTCTACTTTATACCCATTTTGAGTAATATTTTTACTCACTGTAGATAAATCAGCAGTTTTGGTATAAACAAGGTATTCCTCTAATGATTCTTCCACATCTTCAGCGCCTAGATCAATAAGCTCAAAAATCTCCTCATCTTTTTCACCGCCCCTAGATTTAACCCGAATTTCTCCCATTTGTTCAAACATATAAGATACAGAGCCTGTATTGCCCATTCCTCCACCCGACCTATCAAATAGGTTTCGCACTTCAGATGTAGTTCTATTTTTGTTATCTGTCACAGCCTCAACTATAAAAGCCACTCTTCCTGGTCCAAAACCTTCATAAACTACTTCTTCGAGTCTTTGACCCTCTAACTTGCCTAATCCCCGGTCAATTGCCCGCTGAATATTCTCTTTTGGCATATTAACGCCTCTTGCTTGTTCTAAAACCATTCTAAGACGGGGATTTGATTCGGGGTCACCCCCTCCACCAAGTTTACTAGCGATAGTGATGGCATTAGCTATTTTAGTGAAAGTTTGCCCTCTTTTAGTATCAGCTGCGCCTTTAGCTCTCTTGATTGTTGACCATTTACTATGTCCGCTCATATCGAGTAAATGTTAGGATAACACACCTTTCTTAATATAATCCTTAATTAGAGACTGATAAGGTACATTAATCTCATTAGCCTTCTCTTTCACTCTATTTAACAGGTATTCCGGAATCCTGATTGAAATAGATCTACTAGTAGGCTTCAAATTAGGAAAGCTTACTTTCTCCATGTCTGACGGCTCGTAATATTCAGAAAGATCTACATTTGCCCAAAACTCTCTTTCTTCGTCTTCGCTTTTAAATTTTGGCAGTTTAAGTGGTTTTTTCATAGAGTGGCACCTCCTTTCGGTTCACGTCTCTAGCTGAGATTATTCTGATTTTTTGACTTCTCCGGGTAAAAACAATAAATACTAACCTCCCATTTTTCGTTTTTCCAATTATCCTTAAACGTTCCTCACTTTCTGTTGAGTGTATAATATCAGGAAAGGTTACTTTATTCTGATCAAAAAATACTTCTTCAGCTTCATTGTCGTCAACATTATGTTTTTTATTTTTTCCTATATTCCCCTTATCCCATTCAAACTCCAGCGCTTTTTTGTCGATTTTCATGATTGACAGTTGTATATACTGTATTACACATAGGCTGGTTTGTCAAGGGTTAAAATTGTAACTATTTAGTATTTTCCAGTACACTGTCATCGCGAGGACTCCGATGTACATCGGAGGACGTGGCGATCTAATAACCAGCCTGCAGGCAGGCAGGGATTGCTTCGTCCGACGGTCGTCGGCCTCGCAATGACGATTTGGTTGGGGAAAACTGAATAGTTACTTAAAATTGGCTTATAAATCTTGGATGATTTTTAAAAGCATCATAAAAAAATGGCTTTGGCTTAAAATTGGTCTCTGATGTTATATCAGGTTTGAAAGGTTCGAGATATGTTAATCCATAATGTTGTGGGGACCCTACATCATAAGTATCATGGAGCATGTGGATATGGGCAACCGTTACCCATGGTCTTGTAGATAACCAATTAATCAGCGCATTAAAATGTTTAGCCTGTTCTTCTGGTAAACGGTCCCAACCATATTCAGTTATCCAAATAGGTTTATGACCATCGCCTTTAGCAACCATACCTGCTCTAATCTTGTCTATCTCTTTTGTTCTTAGATCTGTTCCAGGATCATCAGACGCTAGATTCACTGGGTCTATTTTTCCATCACGGTCAAAATTAGCGTAAGGATGAAAAGTAATTGCATCCCAGGGTCTATCTGGCGCCAAATCATACATACCAGCTACATAATAATCCCAACCTCGAAGCGTGGCAGCGGCAACCTGAATATTAGAGTTCATCTTCTTGGCTTCCTCGTAAAAGACCCTTAAGGTTTTCAAGTAATCATTAAGGTTGTCTCCAAGATGGGTCCACAACTCAGGTTCGTTACCTACCTCCCAGCGAGTGATAAACGGATAACGAGTAACCATTTCTCTCACTGCATTTCTAAATTGGGACATACGAGACTCAGGCAAGTCACAATATTTGGTTTGTGTTGCTTCTTTACCGCACCCAATTGGATTACTACTAACCCAAGCTGGTACAGTCACAAATACTCCCGTAACTTCAAAACCTGCATTATTCAGAGTCGGTAAAACCCTATCGTACATAGAAAAGTCATACTTTCCTTCTACTGCCTCAAAACGTTTCCAATCAACAGCTAATCTGATATCGGTAACTCCTAGGTTTTTAAAATGATTAATATAGACTTGGGGATTTGAATCTATCCACCACACATGGGATGAAATACCAAACAGATGTTTTATTGAAACTGTTCCATCTGGTTGTTTTTGTAAAGAAAAGTTTGAATATGGTGTATTAGAATCATTAATTGATTTTGGTAATGGTAAAGTTGTTTCTGTCTTTTGCTCCGTAGGCTCTTGCAGTACTTGTAACTTGATTTTTACATTATCTAAAGATGTTACATAACCCCCTCTTTCTGAATCGTAAGTTAAAGTTTGCCCATTTGATTCGATTTGAAGTATCTCTTCTGGTGTGAAAGCCTTAGATTTTAAAAGCTGTTGTCTCTGTACCAAATAAAGACCTAATATCAGTCCTACGAACGAAATCAGGGTTATTAATGCAGCTTTTTTGTGATCCTTAAGATATTTTGTTATCTCTGTTGCGTTATGTTTAATCGCACTTAGCATCTGCTTTTCCTTCCTCGTTTACAAACTCTCTACAAACTTGATCTTGATTCCGACAATCAATATCTACTCTATCGACTCCGTTTTCTACAAAAACAATAGTATTAAAATTAGTTGCTTCATCTCTACATTTTGCAACTACCTCTTTGTGATCATAAAATCGATACTGGTTTACCAGGTTCCCTCCTTTAAATATCGTATAAGTACCGTCACCATTATCCCGGGATGGTTCTTCCGGAGCCTTTTCTTCTGTCTTACTTGTTTGTTTGCTTGAATCTATATTTAAATCTTTACTTGATTGATCTGCCTGCTGCAGATTTGTTGATTGGTCTTGATCTTCTTGAGTTGTTGCTTCTTCTATAAATGATGATTGGCTGTAATCATCTACTTGTTCAACTTTAGGTTGATCGTAAAAAATTTTAAATACTCTCGAGCTTTCAGTTTTTCCATTTGCTAAACTCTTAACAAGTAATAAATTGTTCTCACCAGGATTTAAATCCCATAAATTTATCTCATTATCTACAAACTCAATCTCCTGGTTCTGTCCATCACTACCTAACTTAATCAAAGTATAATTATATGTGGACGAATCCTCAGATAGCTGGGTCATCGGCTCATCAAATGTATAGTCTTCAATTGGCGCAAAAACTTTCCTACTTGAAATTGCAAAATTATTTCCAGAATATAAACCTAAGAAATAAACACCTACAATTACTAAAATAAAGACAATTAACACTAAGATAATGATTTGTTTCTTTGAAAACTTTTTAGAAGAAGCAATAGTTTGATCAGTAATCTGGTTTGTATCCACAAAATCATTATAGCATTATAGACAGTCAATTCATGTAACTATTCAGTTCTTTCCAGTGGTCCGTCATTGCGAGCGTAGCGAAGCAATCTTCTACGGTAGGAGATTGCTTCTGGGCCAGTGGCCCATCGCAATGACGATTTGGCTGGACAAAACTAACTAGTTACCACTCACAGGGTATCTATTAATCTCGGTTTAGTAAAATTGATTGGAAATCCGTATTCATTATAGAATTGTTCAACAAAACTCTGAAAGCCAGGAGAAAATCTTAAATGTGGCTCCTCGGCTTCTTCTAACCATCCTTGTAAAGATGTTCTCCACTTCTCATGCTTTTTAGGATCATCTTTATATTTCTCTATTAACTCTCTGTTTCCCTTTATCCTATCTTCTAGCCTAGATATTTCGTATGTCAATCTCTGTTCTGCTCGCTTTCTCCCAGCCAGGTCAGTTTTTAATTCAATATCCTCTACTCGATCCTTCTTAATTTGTTTTACTCCCTCTCTCAAAGCATCCATTCTACTCATTTCCTCAACTGCTCCATTTTCAACCAATTCATCAATTAACTTGTTTGCTTCTATAGAATCACAAATACCAAAAACGTGACACATTCCTTGGAAAGCTGAATTGTTAAAACCTCCTATGACATGTGGAGACATATATACACACGCAGTCTTTGCTTGAGAACTAAGGCCTTGCCATACCATCTGGTAAAAGTCATGCTCTTTAAAAGCAGGTGTATACACCTCATAAGACTGATGCTCTGCTGCTAGGGCATAGCGACATACAGGACTTCCAGGATTTATATCTTGATCTTGAGAAAACGGGATCTCTCGACCTCGGTTACAAACCCTTCCTTTTCCATAAAAAGGGCATTTGACATCAATAACTCCATTCTCATCCCTGCTAAGGTTAACTTCAACTGGCTCTAAGTCTTTTAGAAACCCTATTGAATATTTTGGAGGTATTGAAGAGCGGTCTATATATTCAGCAACACCAGGACATGTAGTCTTTCTTACACTCTCTACTGACATAAGTGAAGTATATACTCATCCTTGTCTCAGTCAAGATTAAATACCCTTTAGTTGTCTTCTTAACCTTAAGTTAGATGTGCAAATAAGGTTTTGGTTTTGATACTGTAGTCTTTTATCAGGTCATAAATCAAAAGAATCAAAATTACCGGCCCAAGCAAGACAATCCAACTGAATATATCCAAAGGCTCGGTTTCAAATACTTTTCGAGCACCAGTATAAAGAATTACTAAAGTAAACAGCAAAGAGAGCGTGGAGGCTATAAATAAATACTTGTTGGTAAACGGCGACCGGCTTAGAACTTTCTTTCTAAACGACCTGAAATTAAAAGCACTGGCAATCTCCAACAAAATCAAACCAACCAAAGCAGCAGTCCTGGAGACTTCAACTGATTGGTTAAGGATATTAAAGAAGGTGTAGTAAGCAGCCAAAGTAAAAGTAGCCATGAGTATTCCATTAAACGCTATTAAACCAATTAATTGCCTGTTTAATATTTGAACATTTCTTCGGGGTTTTTCATACATAATATCTTTTGACGGAGGGTTAAAACCTAAAGTTATGGAAGGTAAATTATCTGTAATTAAGTTCATAAACAGAATATGAAGCGCTAGAAGAAGCGGCGTTTGCCATCCAAATATAGGGGCGAGTAAAACTCCTACAAACAAAACAGTCAACTCTGCAAAATTACAGGACAACTCATAACTGGTAAATTTGCGGATATTATTAAAAATCGTTCTGCCTTCTTTGATCGCTTCAACTATGGTTGCAAAGTTATCATCTTTCAAAGTTAAATCCGCCACAGATCGGGAAACATCAGTGCCATTTTTCCCCATCGCCACTCCGATATGGGCTTCTTTCAAGGCCGGTGCATCATTAACCCCATCCCCTGTCATCGTCACAATCTCACCTTTGTTTTTTAGAAGTTTAACAATCCTCAATTTATGTTCGGGCCTGACTCTGGCAAAAACCACTACCTTATCTAAAGCTGTCTGTAACTCTTCATCACTCATTTTGTCCAGTTCTTCTCCTTCCAAGACATCACCCTTCAAACCAATTTGCTCGGCAATAGAAATAGCTGTTTGTTTGTTGTCGCCTGTGATCATTTTTACTTTTACTCCGGCATGAGCAGACATTTGGATAGCTGCTGCAGCTTCCTCCCTTGGAGGATCTTCCATCCCCACAAGCCCCAAAAAGATCAAGTCTTCTTCTGAGTAATTCTTTTTTGGCTGCAGAACTTTTTTATACGCCAAGGCTAAAGTCCTAAAGGCTAAAGAATTTAATTCCTCAACAACTTTTAAATATGCAGACTTTTCTTTCTCTGTAATTTTACATCGATTTAAAATCACTTCAGGTGCGCCTTTGGCAAAGACAAAATACTCAGATCCTTCTTTGCTCAAAACAGACATCATTTTTCTCTCTGAATTAAAAGGAATTTCTTCTAATCTTTGATTCTCCAGATCCTCCTTAAATACTTGTGCCTTGGCAGAAAAAATCATTAATGCTCCTTCTGTCGGAGTGCCGGTGACTTTGTATTCCATATCTTCACCTGTCCGCTCAATACTGCTGTCATTGCAAACAACTGCAGTTTTCAAAAGCATTTTTAGTGTCTGATCCTCAAGAGGCCGGATTGATTTTTCTCCATTTAAAAATTCTCCTTTTCCTTCATATCCTGAGCCTGTAACATCCAAAAGGGTGTTATTTACAAAGACTTTTTTAACAGTCATCTCACCTTTTGTCAGAGTCCCGGTTTTGTCGGAACAAATAACGGTTGTCTCCCCTAGTGTTTCAATAATCGACATTCTATTTACGATTGCATTCTTTTTGGCCATATTGGCAGCTCCGACTGCCAGAGTTGTAATCATCACCACAGGCAACCCTTCGGGAAATGCAGAGACAGACAGGGCAATCACCAGAATTAAGATATTAATTAATATTTCACTATTTAGCGATTCCGCCCGAAAAACCATCAACAAACCAGTCAGAATTGAAATAACTATGGCGATTGTGGCCATGTATTTTGAGATGCGGTTAAGTTTGTTTTGCAGGGGCAATTCTTTTTCGGCAGTAGAGATCATACTTGCTATCTTCCCAAAACGGGTGCTCATCCCTGTCTGAAGCACTTTGGCAACGCATCGGCCATTTACAATAAAAGTCCCCATAAAGATCATATCGTTTTCTTCTTTTTCGACTTCCTTAGATTCACCAGTTAAAGCCGATTCATTTACTTTAAGTTCATTTTCTTCAATAAGTACACAATCGGCCGGCACTTTTTCACCGTTTCCTAAAATAATCACATCACCTGGAACAAGTTCTCTAGAGTCAACTTCTTTCTCTTTGCCGTCACGTCTGACAATCGATACAGGCATAATCATCTTCTTTAAAGCACTGATCGCTTTTTCTGCCCGGTATTCTTGGATAAATCCAACTAAAATAACCATAAAGATAACTGCAGAGATTGTGTAAGCAGTTACTGGCTTTCCGACAAAAAAGGAGATCAAAGCTGCAGCAAACAGTAAATAAATAATGAAGTTTTTTTCCACTTGGCGAAGTAGGATTTTTAAAGGAGAGACTTTGTGGACATCTTGAATTTCATTTGGACCAAATTTTTTTAACAATGCATGAGCTTCAGCGCCTGTAAGTCCTAAATCTTCTTTCATTTTAAAACTAGTATACTCTCAGTATAACAGGCGTAACTGCTATGGTGAAGGTGCCGGAGCAGGTTCGCTGGCAGGGGCAGGTTCAGAAGTAGTAGGTGCCGGAGCAGGTTCGCTGGCAGGGGCAGGCTCGCTCGCCGGAGCTGGCTCAGAAGGCGGTGGCGAAGAGGTGGTTGTTGATGGTGCAGGCTCAGAAGTTGTTGGTGTGGGTGAAGAAGATGGTTGGGTAGATGTAGACGTGGATGAAGAACCGCTGCCATCTTGCATACACCAACCACCATTGTCAGACATCCAGTGATAGCCTGAAGGGCAGGAACCGCCGGAGCTGCCTGAAGAACCGCTGCTGCCCGATGAAGTTGTAGAGGTACTACTGCTGGTGCGGCAGCTACAACTACCATAATCATACCAGCCTCCCGGACAACCTCCGGAAGGCGGAGTACAACTCGAGCTCCCGCCTGTAGAACCTCCGGAATTAGTAGGAGTATAAGTGCTGCTGCTTGCCCTGCAAGAACATGTTCCCCAGTCAAACCATTCATTACTGCTACAGGTGCGGTAAGAACAAGCGCCTGTGGAACCTCCTGAAGAAGTAGGAGTATAAGTGCTTGAAGAATTTCTGCAGCTGCAGGTGCCTGAATCCCAATAATAACCTGATCCGCAGCCTCCTGACGGAGCCTGACAGGAGCCGGGATTACCCCAAGGTGTAGCATAACTGCTGTTGCTTCTGCAGGAACAGGAGCCATAATCCCAATAAGAGTTGTAACCACAGCCGCCAGAAGGAGGTTGGCACCAGCTTGTAGATCTGGCAGCAGTATCTGACCAGCCAGAACCTTCATAACTTCCTGCTACACATTTACTGCCATCCCAGTAGTTTCCTGGAGTACAGCCGTACTGGTATGAGCTTGGTGAATTAGTAGTATTGGGGAAACAGGACCCATTAGACCAGTAATAACCTGGACCACAGCTTGATTGGTTCAGGTTTGGTGAGGGCACTACACATTTTGAGCCATCCCAGTTATATCCTCCTGGACAGGCGCCGTCTTTACACTTTTTAGTGACCGGGTCATAAGGCTGGCTACCACAGTTGTAACCACCTGAAGGAGGAGTGTTTGAAGTAGTCACTCCAGGTAAGGGTGTGCCTGGTACATAAGTTGGTCCATCAGCCATACACCAACCGGCATTACTGTATGAAGGAGGCATCCAGTGAAAACCTGATGGACACTGTCCTGGTGAAGTTGGTTGAGGACCTGTGCCTGGTACAGTACCAGGAATCGGGTTGGTAGTATAAGTGGTAGAGGCTGGCCCCCAATAGCTGGGCGGACTGTAAGGAGTTGAAACATTATAAATACCAGTCCCCTGATAACCATAAGTGGAAGGGGGCGCACCTGGAGCGTTGTAGTATGGGCTGTACGGGGTATAGCCGGGTCCACTAGTCTGAGAATATCCGCCAGACACATAAGAAGAACCATAACTGCCGCTGTTGCTCATACACCAGCCTCCGCTGTCATACATCCAGTGGAAACCAGAAGGACAAACTCCGGCGCTTTCAGATTTTGGCCCCTGTCCGTAAACCAAAGGTTTGCCGTCTTTGTCTAATGAAGGAGCTGTATTTGAACCTGGCCAGCCTGGTCTGAACTCATCAATTATGATTGCCCCAGAGCCTACAAGCGAAGCCACTGGAATGGCAGCTCCAGGTGCAGGACAAGGCGTGTTAGCCGGGAATGGCGGAGTTGGCAGGAAACAGGGTCTTGCCTGCTCCCTCACGCCCAAACTGAAAGACAAAGCTTCAATTCTTAGAAGCTCGTAAGGCAAAGCTGCATTAGGGTTTCTTCTTCTAAAATCCTGAACCTGGGCAAGGGCCTGTTTTGTTGGCCTGAATTCTTCCTGTAAGGTAGCCACAGCCAAAATCAAATCCTTGCGGTTTTGGAAATCCTCCAGCCTAACCACATCAGGCCTGATAGTTTGGGCTACTTCATTAATCCTGGTTAACCTGACATAAGGGCGTACCTCAGCCGGTATTTCTTTGCCAACTTCAAAACTCTTTTCAAACTCCTGTAGTTTCCCGACAATATCCTCATTTTTCTCTATCTTCTGGTTAGCTTGTTCTATTTGCTCGGTAATGGTCGTCACTTCCTCCAGCCTTTTTAGCTCTTCCAGCTTGACTTTGGCACCCTCACCAAAAGAGGTAAAGTCTTCATTTAAAAAGGCTGTATCCTGGGCTGTTAAGGCTCCTCCTTGTGTTAGGGTGGCAAGCTGCAACCTGGCATCCACTCTGGAGGATGATTCAAGAATATTCTTTCTGACATCCTCCGGTATCATTTTTTCCGGCAAAGCTTCAATCTTTTCTTTTACTTCATCAGGAATAGGAGGTTCGCCTGCCAAATCCGCGGCTTTATCAACACCCAAAATAGTGGCTGAAACAGCAGCCGAGATTTCTGTTGCAATATTATCCTCAGATAACACTTCAGCCTTTTGCAAAAGCAAATTTTGCTCAACCGCTTCTTTGCTTAAAGCCTCACTGACAGCTTTTTTATCTTTATCAGACAAAGAAGATTTAGCCAAATCATTATAAATATTCTGCATCCTGGCAGTATAAGAGGCCAGAGCCTTCTTAAAACCTGCTTCATTATCTTTACTTAATGCATAAAAGCCTTCTGCTAGTCTTTCATTGGCCTGGGCTACTGCAACCTTGGCTCTAGCCTCAGGGGTAAAGGCAGTGATTTGCTGGACAGTTTCTGCTGCTTGTTTCAGAAAGTAAAAAGGATTGCCGGGAGGTACAAAGGTAGGTTGAGGAATGTTTATTTCCCTAATACCCCCTTCAATGGGTTTTGGCCAGGTACATTTACCATCCGACCAACTCCAATAAGCATTAGGATCTTTACAAGAAGGCGTGAAGTCTTTGGGATCAGCCTCACCTGGCTTGGGCTGGGGAACACATTTTGACTCTTTAAAGGAGTAGTACTGATTACTCTTGCAACGGTAATCTGTAGAATCACTAACTTTTTTGCCATTTTTCTCCCAAACACAGCCGTTTGGCACCTGGTAGGAAGAGCCTTCAGGACAGGATTTAGCTCGTTCTTCGCGCTCTTTATCATCAATGGGCTCAGGTTCGGCGCTGGGGCTGGGTAAAGGCAGCGGGCCGCCACCGGTAAAAGCTTGACAGCTTTGGGCCTGCCAACTCCAGTTATAACCTACCGGACAAACCGGCCGGGCATCATCTTTAGGCTCTGTACCGCTCTCATAAGGCAGACATTTTCTGGCAGCAAAAGAATAATATTGTCTGGGTCCCTCACATTTATACTGGTCATAGTCATTTAATTTCTTACCGGAATCAGCCCAGACACAACCCTCAAATTGTTTAAAGACAGCTCCCTGGGGACAGGTTGTTAATACTGCATCAGCCCTTCTGGGGACAGAAGAAGGAGCAGGTGTTGCACCGAGCAAGGCATCTGCTCCAAACTGACCACCGTTAATCGGTCTTGGCTTATCTTTGATGGATTGGTAAGTCTTAATAAGATCATCCCTGCCCTGCAAATCTGCCTCGGCAATCAAATCAGGATCAATAGAGCTAAGAAGAGCTGTCTCTCTTTGACCTAAAGTAGAAACAGCATCTTTAAGGGCCGGCGTCTTGGCAAAATCACTCTGAACAGCTCTTAGCTTTTGCAGCTCCTCTACTTTTCTCACCTCTGTTAGCTGGTTATACTCAGAAGGAGAGTTTAGAATCTGCGCTTCATCCAGTTTTTTGGCGTCTGCCAGGGGAAAAGTCTCCTGTTCTATCAGTTTTCTGATTTTTTCCCTGACCTCTGCCCGGGAATTGGACCCGACCAAATCTTCTACTTCTTCAGGCAGGAGTTGACCCTGGGCTTTTAAATCTCCCAACCTTTGGGCTAAAGCTGGTGGTAAAGCTGGCCTTTTTAAGGTATCTGCGCTCTGATCCATTACATCCTCTGTTGCCTTGATAGCTTCACTAATCAGCTTTTGTTCTTCAGCTGGGACAACTAAAAGGCCTTTTTCCAATACCAGCTCATGTCTGGCTGACTGGATTTCAAGCTGCTTTGCTACATCTTTGGTGTGAGGTGTATCAGCAGCGTTATTAAGATAATCAGCAGCTGAACCTAAAGCTTGTTGATAGTCTTTGAGAGTATTTTTATAAAGGGAAGCTTTCTTCGAATTATTAGCAATGGCAGATACCTCAGCAAGTCTTCTTTCTGCCTGCTGCATCCTGAGTCTGGCTTTTTCAGCTGGGTCAAAGGTGAAGGTTAAAGATAACTGCTCATTCAACCTTTTAATAAAGTATGTAGGCTCACCAGGCAAGGCTCCGCCGGTTCCCCCAACATAGAGCTGGGCAGATGGTCCGCTACTTGGTGAGGGGGTAGCACTTACTCCCGTGCTGTCTGCTGCTGGGCTGGGTTGTAGTCCGCCAGCTGGCGGAGGTGAAGGTGATGGCGTCGGCAGAGGTGTGAAGGTAGGGTTTTCGGAAATTGCCTGAGGATAAAACTTGGCTACATCTGTCTGCTGTTCCGGTGTAAAGTTACTTAAGTTTACCTCTTTGGCCAAATCCTGAGCTCTATTATACCAAAGATACGGTTTGATATCGTTTGATGGAGAAACATTCTGATTTTTCTGCCATTTCTTAATTTCATTTAAAACTTCTTCAGAGGGATGGGTGAGGGTTTGATAGTTTTTAAGCTCAGCAACCTGCAGATTAGCTCCTTGAGCAGCATAAACATCAGGATATTTTTGTGAGACTGCTGTATCAAGCTTAATAAGTTCTGCCATGGGAAACTGACCTGAGCTGGTTAGTTTTTCAAGCTCTTCCCTGACATCGGCTCGGTTGTCAAAACTATAAATTTTGTTGCTTTCTTCTTCTGAAATCAATCCGTCTTGTTTTAGTTTTTGGATACTACCTGAAAGCTCCTCAGGCACTGCCGGAACGCCCAGTGCATGGGCTGCCTGATCCAATACCTTGGTAGCACCTCCCAAAGCATGGTTCCAATCTTCAGCCTGAGCCGGAGAAGCTGATAAGCTCAGGCTATTGGTTAAAATTGCCTGGGAAGCAGCAGTATCCTCAACATGTGTTGCCAGTTCAGCAACTTGGGGGTGGTTTTGTTCTGCTAAAACAGACAGGTTTTGGGCTACTTCTGCCATCATTTGACCGTAATCACCCAAGGCTGTGGCTGCTGCCTCCGTCTTGCCTGTCTCCATTAAGGTCTTACCTTCAGACAATCTTTCAGTGGCAAATTGCAGTCTTAACTCCTCTTTTTTGACAGGATCAGTGGTAAAGGTCAGCTGGGTATTTTCCCAAAATCTCTCTATTGGATAAAATGCACTGCCGGGAAATACTCCGGTGGCTTGAGGAAGTATATTTTCAGGAACTTGGGGAACAGGAAGGTTTTCTAAAGATGAAAAAGAAAAACCTAGAACATGAGATTGGTTGTAATAGGGACCGAAATCATAATATTTGCTCCGTGAGGCAAAAATAGGCTGAGCTAATAAAGCCCAAACAATAATAGTAATAATTCCAAGAGAGGAGAAGATAAATCTTCTTTGGCGGCCCATTTTTACTTTTGTTCTATTTCCAGATTAGAGAAAAATTTAAACTTTGTCAACTACCAATTAAGTAATTATTCAGTTCTTTCCAGTGGTCCGTCATTGCGAGCGTAGCGAAGCAATCTTCTACGGTAGGAGATTGCTTCTGGGCCAGTGGCCCATCGCAA
>Ga0209211_10000410_pt1 | contig 88578 bp, 94 predicted proteins | sample RifGroA2_FD_183992 | JGI IMG/M metagenome (GOLD analysis project Ga0209211, IMG submission 183992) | Groundwater microbial communities from Rifle, Colorado, USA - Groundwater A2 (SPAdes) (version 2) | ecosystem: Environmental > Aquatic > Deep subsurface > Groundwater | place: Rifle, Colorado... | reverse complement strand
GTCCGCCACGCGAAGAAAGGCCATCATGTCATTCTTTTTTGTGATGATTGGTTTTTGCTCCTCAATAATACCGCCCACAACCGCGATCATGCCATCCTTGAATTCTTCTTTGATTCTCTTTATCGTAAACTCGCGTTTTTCAAGAACATCGCGGAATTTGTCGAGCGGGTGTCCGGAGATATATAAACCGAGAAGCTCTTTTTCCCATCGGAGACGCTCTTCAATGGTCGCTACTGGCGCTGGTTCAAGCGAAAGCCTTGATACCGATTGGCTCTCTCCCAAAAGACCGAATAGGGAATCCTGATTCGCAGGCATGCTCGCGCTTTGCTTGTTTTGCAGAAGAAGCAATTCGATATTAGAAAGCATCTGGCCCCTCTCTCCCAATTCATCGAGCGCGCCCGCTTTGATAAGAGCTTCTAAAGATTTTTTATTCAAATTGCGGTCTTTGACACGTTCCAGGAAATCGGAAAGAGACTTAAAGACTCCTTTGCTTTTTCTCTCCGCGATAATCGCGTGCGATATGCCTTCGCCGAAGTTCTTTATCGTCATAAGACCGAAGCGGATACAGTCCGAGCGTTCAGCGTTTAGTGAAATAGTCGTAGACTGCGTCGAGCGTTTAGTATCTTCCTCATTTGGATTTTCCGGATTTTGAATTTGTTTCGGATTTCGGATTTCGGATTTCGGATTTTGTTCCGCCTTCACCACCGTAAAACCCGAATAACTCTCATTGATTGATGGCGGCAGTACAGGTATATTCATGCGCCTGCACTCGTTTATAATCTCTCCGATTTTTTCCACGTCGCCCGATTCGGCGGTTAGGACGGCGGACATATAAATAGCGGGGAAGTTCGCCTTCATATATGCAGTTTGATAGGCGACCTTTCCATAGCTTGCGGCGTGTGCTTTGTTGAAGCCGTATGCCGCGAAAGGCTCAATCAACTTCCATAATTTCTCCGCTTTCTCCTTCGCTAGCCCTCCTTTAATAAAGCCGGCTATAAGCTTTTCCTTCTGCGCTTCCATTTCAACTGGAATCTTTTTTCCCATGGCCTTGCGCAGTTTGTCCACCTCCAGCCAAGAATATCCCCCAAGCTTAATGGCGATGAGAAGCACGTCATCCTGATATGTAATGACTCCATAGGAATGAGCGAGAATTTCTCGAAGACGCGGGTCAAAATATTGCACAAGAATCGGATTATGCTTTCGCTCTATGTATTGCGGAATATTTTCCATCGGACCGGGGCGGTAAAGAGAAATCATGGCATTGATGTCGTGAATAGACGACGGGCGAAGCTCCTTTAAGTAGCGCGTGATGCCGCCGCCGTTTAGCTGAAATAGTCCGCCAGTTTCTCCACGCGTCAGCATTTCAAACGTCTTCCTGTCGTCGAGAGCCACGTTTTCAATGTCAATATCCCTGCTTTCAATCCTCTTTACGCGCTCTACCGCGTCCGCCAGAATTGAAAGATTCTTAATGCCAAGAAAATCAAACTTAAGAAGTCCAGCGTCTTCGACGGCGTGCATATCATACTGCGTGATAAGTTTGCCGCCCTTAGGGTCGAGTTGGAGAGGGACAAAATCTGTGAGCGCTGTGGGAGATATAACGACGCCGGCCGCGTGCACGCTGATATGGCGAGCGCAGCCTTCAATCTTTTTCGCCATATTAATGATTGCCGCCACGCTCTCGTCGCTCTCATAAAGCGATTTGAGCTCTTGCACAAGTTCAATCGCACGGTCAATGGACATCGGAAAACCCTGCGAACCGAACGGAATGAGCTTGGCGATACGGTCGCCAAGGGAATACTCAAAGCCCATTGCTCGCGCGATGTCGCGAACGCTGCCCCTTGCCATCATTGTTCCGAAGGTGCCGATTTGCGCCACCTTATCCTCGCCGTACTTGCGCTTGGCGTACTCAATCATTTCGTCGCGCCGGTTATCCGCGAAATCCATATCAATATCGGGGGCGGACGGGCGCTCAGGATTGAGGAAGCGTTCAAACGGCAGTTTGTATAAAAAGGGGTCTACATTCGTAATGCCGGCAAGGTACGTTACCATTGAGCCGGCAACCGACCCGCGAATTGTCGTGAGAATGCCTTGTTCGTGCGCGAATCGGAGGAGGTCGGCGACAACGAGAAAGTACGGAGCATATCCTTTGCTCCGTATAACCCCAAGCTCGTATTTCACCCTGCTTTGCAGCTGCGGCGTTTTTGCCATTTTCCTTCGTTCCATGCCGGCGAGTACCATGCTCTCAAGCTCATCATCATAGCTCTTCCCATCCTTAGTTTTGTAGTCCGGGAATACCCATTTGCCAAGCGTAAGATGAAGAGCGCACATATTCGCAACACGCTCCGTGTTTTCAATCGCCTGTGGCAAGTCCTTGAACAATTCATCCATTTTTTCCGGAATGGGAAAAGAAAAATCAGAATCATCGGTCTTAAAATCCTTTGGTTCTGCTTGGGAATTTATGAGAAGAAGCGTATCGCGCGCCTTTTTTTCTTCTGGAAGCAGATAATAGACCTCTTGCGATGCTAAAAGCGGAACCGCATGTTTTTCTCCAAGCGCAATGATTTCTTTCATCACTTCATCATGTCCATCAATCTCGCGGTGTCTGCTGATTTCGAAATAGAAACCATCCTCACCGAAAAGATTTCTATAGTAACGAACGCGCTCAACCACAGTCTCTTCATCATGTATCGAGACTAGACTCCTTATGTCGGAGTCGAATGCCGGCGCAATCGCGATAAGTCCCTCCGCGTACTCCTCTAGTAGCTTTCGGTCTATCCGAGGTTTGTAGTAAAAACCCTCCATATGAGCGCGGCTTGAAAGTTTGATAAGATTCCTGTAGCCGGTTTCATTTTTGGCGAGGATAATGAGGCGATGCCTCCTGTTGTCCACTCCAGCCTGTTTGTCCGGAAGAGAGCGGATGGCCATATAGGCATGCATGCCGATTATTGGCTTTATACCTTCCTTTTTGCACTCTTTGTAGAATTCAAGAGCGCCGTAAAGATTGCCGTTGTCCGTTAGGGCTAGCGAAGCGCATCCAAGTTTTTTGGCATGCTTTACAAGGTCGGGTATCTTCGGCAAAGCGTTCAGCAAGCTATAATGGCTGTGTACGTTTAGTGGAGTGAACTGTGGCATGGAGTAAGTATAGAGTAGAAAGTAGAAGGTAGAAAGTAGAAGGTAGAGGGTAGCACGTGGCCAGCACGGTATACTCTTTAGCACAGAAACGATTCTGCAAGCGGCAGAATAAAGACACAAAGCACAAACCGCACAAAAAGCCAAACAAAGCTACAAACTGCTCAAAACACAAATGTTTGTGGCAGTTTGGCTCTTTGTGTTTTGTCTGGGTCTTTGTGTACTGTGTTTTGCCATTCCTATGGCTCCTGAGTATATTATCGGTATAGACGAAGTAGGGCGCGGCTCTCTTGCCGGCCCGCTCTGCGTTGGCGCGTGCCTGGTGCGGCGCAAGAACGCCGCAGGATTTCGGAAAAAACTTCGCGGCATCAAGGATTCAAAACAGCTTTCGCCCCTGAAGCGGGCGGAGTGGTTTCGTATTGTGAGTGAAGCCGCGAAAAGAAAAGAGTGCGAATGGCGCACGGTTTTTGTAAGCGAGAAAATAATAGATGAGAAAGGACTTTCGTTTTGTTTGCGTGAGGCAATAGCCAAAGTTCTTCGGAAACTTCACGCAAAGCCGAGAGCATGCAAAGTGCTTCTCGACGGCGGAATTATGGCGCCGCGCGCGTTTTTATTTCAGCAAACGATCATCAGAGGAGATGAAAATGTTCCGCTTATTGCCGCGGCGTCCATTATGGCGAAAGTAACACGCGACCGTTACATGGTTCGCCTTGCGAAACGATATCAGGAGTACGGATTCGATTCGCATAAGGGTTATGGCACGAGAAAACACTACGCGGCGCTCCGAAAATATGGGATTTCAAAAGTACACAGGAAAAGCTTCCTAAAAAAATTTCGAATTTCAAATACCTAATATCGAAAAATACCAAATATCAAGCAAGCCAAATTTAATTTCTTCAGGTCTTTTATGAAGTCCCGCCAGAACACCACGCGCTTGTGCGCGGGGTCGTTTACTAAAAAATTTGGATTCCAGACAAACCACTTTTCTGCAGTAGAATATCGTGGTGAATTTACAAATCAGGCCGCCCATACGGTGCCGGCCTGTCAGGTTCTACTCGAGTATCACAAGTGGCCCAGTTGGATTGACTCTCACGACCTGGTCAAAGCCCTCGGAATCGATTCCTAAGGCGAGTTTGTGATAAAGAGCGTAGTCATGTGCTGGGGCGTCTTCGCTATAGAAAGTGAGGTTCTGGCCCTGCCTATGACTCATCTCTCCGATCCGGGCAATTCCCGGTTTCAGCCAGAACCACTTCTTTACACACTCGACCGGGGTTACGAGATACAGAGCGACGATACGAGTTGCCCCATATTCTCGCAATCTCGACATTACTTTGTATCGGTCCATGCTGTCGCCTGTCCATGTTTCAAGTACTAGCCTCATTCCTGTGCGAGTGCTCAATTTGCGTCGGAGCAGTCGATACATAATATCCCGTACGAATCTGTGGCTACCATCGTAAGGACTAGTATCTGTTGAACCAAAGTGACGTATGAGAATCTCATCTCGACTTACCACCGAGATTCCTGGCTGCTCGGCGCTGAGTCTTTGGATGTAGTGGCTCTTCCCGGAAGCACGTGGACCGACGAGCAAATAGATAACATTGTCATTTTTTGCGATTCGCATACTCATCATCTCCTTCTATATGAGGTATATTACACTTTTTATTTATTTTTTCAATATGTTTAGGACTTACGCGCTTGAACACATTTCAGTCTTTTCCCCCTCGGTCATTCCCGCGGAGGCGGGAATCCAGGGCTTATTTGTATACTCTGGATTCCCTTTTTCAAGGGAATGACACCAAATGCGTAAGTCCTAATGTTATTGCCTTTTTCGATGGAATCTGTATAGTAATGCTGTTCTTGTTAAGGATTAAAGATTAAGGATTAACGATTCTCCATCATGGTAGTACGAATGCGGTCAACCAAGTCTCACAGAAATAACCGCCGTTCACACTTTAGACTTGTGGCGCCGCGTTTTTCTGTGTGCGAATCGTGCAAGAAACCCCGCCTATCACACACCGCCTGCCCACACTGTGGAAAATACCGCGGCCGCGCCGTTATAAATGTACAGGCCAAAATCGACAAGAAGCTGAAGAAGCAGAAGGAGCGTGCGAAGACGCACAAATAGCGGTTAGCGGTTAGCGTGTAGCGTTTAGTAGAAAAGCAAGGCTTTCTAAACGCTAAACGCTTTACGCTAAACGCTCGTTCTCATGGCTAACCGGCACCTTGCAAGGTCAATAGTACTTCAAACACTCTACGAGTGGGATTTTCGAAAGTTGCCAGCTTCCGTCATCGCGGACATCCTTAAAAGAAACATCAACGAATTCGCGCCAGGCCTCACTGACTCGGATTTCTTGCACAATCTTCTCGAGAGCATTCTTTCAAAGAAGAAAGATATTGACCGCGTTATAGAAAAAGCCGCTCCCGACTGGCCACTCGACAAAATCGGAGCAGTCGACCGAAATGTGCTGCGGCTTGGCCTCTTTGAACTCCTCTTTTCCGATAAAGCCGAGGTACCGGCAAAAGTAGCCATAAATGAGGCCATAGAACTTGGGAAGACTTTCGGCGGGGAGAATAGCGGAAAATTCATAAACGGGGTTCTCGGCTCCATTTATAAAGAACTCGGTGAACCCGGGAAGGACGCGGCTCCGCGCAGAAAGAAAGTAGATGTTCCATTTGAAGAAATGCCCATCAAAAAATTGGGCGGCGCGGTAGTGTACGCGCGCAGCGGAAACGATATCTATCTCGCGCTTGTACACGACATTTTCGGGCACTGGACATTATCAAAAGGGACAATAGGCGGTGACAAAGAAGTTGCCGACGAAAGCGTGGAAGCCGGCACCAAACGCAAGATAAAAGAGGAGATTGGGATTGATATTGACATTAAAACCGATTTGGGTAGTAATGAATATGTCGCATCCGACCCAGAAATAGGAAAGCTCCGGAAACAAGTGCATTATTTTCTGGGCGAGTCAAAGTTTGTTCCACTCAAACTCGAAAGAAAGGGAGGGCTTGACGACGCGAAGTGGTTCAAACTAGCGGATATCTTGGAGCTTAATTTTTATGAAGACATTTTGCCGATTGTGACTAAAGCAATCAATCTTTTATTAAAAAAATAACAATTGACATTTGACAATTGACCTTTGACTTTTAAGTCACATGTCAATTGTCAAATGTTACATGTCAGTTATGGATTTTTCAGCTTTTGAGAAAAAAATCAACATTACATTCAGCGATAAAAACCTTCTACGCTCCGCCTTTACGCATCGCTCTTACTTGAACGAAAACCGAAAGAGTGGGATGGAGCATAACGAGCGTCTGGAATTTTTGGGCGACGCGGTTTTAGAGCTTATCGTTACCGAATATCTGTACGGGAAATTCCCGGAGAAAAACGAAGGTGACCTTACGTCATACCGCTCGGCGCTCGTAAATGCTGTTACGCTCGCAGGGGTGGCGGAGGGCCTCGGCATGAATGAGCACATGCTTCTTAGCAGAGGAGAGGCCAAAGACACTGGACGCGCTCGGCAAATAATCCTCGCGAACGCCATAGAAGCATTCATCGGGGCGCTCTATCTGGATGGAGGGTATGAATCTACAAAGATGTTCGTATCGCGCCATGTTCTTAAACTGGTTGATGACATTATCTCCCAAAAAACATGGCTTGACGCAAAGAGTCATTTTCAGGAAAAGGCGCAGGAAATCGTCGGGGTTACTCCATCATATGAAACGGTAAAAGAAACAGGACCCGACCACGACAAGAAGTTCACTGTCGCGGTTTTTCTCGGGAAGGAGCGCGTCGCGGAGGGAGATGGAAAATCAAAACAAGAAGCCGAACAGCAGGCGGCAAAGGCGGCGCTCCTTGCTAAGGGTTGGGAGTAGTAGGCAATCTTGGAGCTTTCAATCCTCCAGAGCAATGGAAGATTAGGCGCTTCACTCCATAAAAAGTTATCCACAGGTGCTACTTGCACAAAAAGGCCTTTCGGAGTACTGTTTGTAAGTCCGTATTTTTTAACGGACATTGCACGCTCCGTCAGTAGCCAACTGACACACAATTTCTCCACGGGCTCCGAAGATTCGTCTTCGGAGCCCTTTCCTTTTTCACCAATATAACTACATAGATATTGCGGTTTCTTCGGATATATCGTATTATATAGGAATCACCTACGGCCGAGAGGCCTCCTTTTTGTTATCAATGGTGCGAAGCAAGTACCAATTTTCATATGGAAATCCGTAACATAGCCATCATCGCACATGTAGACCACGGCAAAACCACTTTGACCGACGCGCTTTTGAAGCAGACAGGCGTCGGGAAAGAGGGAGCGTCCATGGATTCCAACGCGCTTGAACAGGAGCGCGGTATTACGATTTACGCCAAGAATACATCTATTCCATATAAAGGTGGAAAAATAAACATCGTGGATACGCCCGGACACGCGGATTTCGGCTCCGAAGTGGAGCGGGTACTTCGTTCCATTGATTGCGTTCTTCTTGTCGTTGACGCGCAGGAGGGCCCCATGCCGCAAACGCGTTTTGTTTTGAAAAAGTCTCTTGAGCTCGGTCTTAAGCCAATCGTAGTTATCAATAAAATAGACAAGCCCGCCGCCGACCCCGCAAGGACTCATGAACAAGTGTTGGAACTTTTTTTTGAACTTGGCGCGAGCGAGGAACAGTCTAATTTTCCAGTAGTCTATTCAATCGGAAGGCAGGGAATCGCCAAGAAGGAACTTACTGAAGAATCCAAGGACCTCACCCCTCTTCTCGAGACGATTACAAAACATGTCCCGAGCGCTTCCACAGAAGAACGTTCGGCGAAACCGCTTCGGCTTCAACCATTCAATCTTGCCTACGACAATTTCCTCGGACGCATGGCAGTCGCGCGGGTGTATGAGGGAGTGGCCAGACCGGGAATGGAAGTATTCGTACGGAGTGAGAAGGGCGAAGTTCGCAAGGGAAAGATTCTTAAACTGTTCACGTGGAAGGGGATGGAAAAGGTGGAAACCGAGGAAGTTCAGTCAGGGGATATCGCGCTTCTCGCGGGCCTTACCGATATTGAGATAGGCGAAACGGTTTCCGAAAAAGAGAGCGCCGAGCCGCTTCCCGTCATCTTGATAGACGAACCGACGATTGAGCTGCAATTTTTGGTCAACAATTCTCCTTTCGGAGGGCGCGACGGCAAGTTTGTGACGTCACGCCAGATTCGCGAGTATCTCTCGCGCGAGCTTGAAGTGAATGTAGGACTCAAAATAGATTTTTCCTCCACCGATTACTTGAAAGTCCGCGGCCGCGGGGAACTCCACATCGCGATTTTGCTTGAAAATATGCGCCGAGCCGGCTATGAAATCCAAGTATCGCAGCCGCAAGTCATCATCCGCGAAGAAAACGGCGTGAAGACAGAACCATTCGAAGAGCTAATAATTGACACACCGATTGAATATCAAGGAGTTGTCATAGAGAAATTAGGACGCCGAGCGTTTATCGTGAAAGATATACGAGAACATGGAGGCGCGGTGCGCCTGATACTGGAAGGCCCGACGCGGGGGATTTTGGGCTACCGGAACCAATTCATTATAGACACGAGAGGTGAGGGAATCATGTCATCACGCGTTATCGGCTTCAAGCCGTATGCGGGCGAAATCAGCAAGCGCGCCGTCGGGTCAATGATTTCAATGGCAACAGGAAAGGCGCTTGGTTACGCGCTCTGGGGATTTCAGGAGCGGGGTCTTCTCTACATTGGCCCCGGCGCTCCAGTCTATGAAGGCATGGTCATCGGCAATACTTCCAAGGGCGAGCAAATGACGGTGAATCCAACCAAAGGCAAACAGCTCACCAATGTGCGCGCGTCTGGAACCGATGAGGCGATTGACCTCGTGCCGCCCTATGAACTCACAATTGAACGCGGTTTGGAAGTTATGGCAGAAGACGAATATCTTGAAATTACGCCGAAGAGCGTACGTCTTCGAAAGCAATACCTGACTGAAATCGATCGTAATCGCGCGAAGCGCAGGGATACGAAGTAGCTTTTAGCTGCTGGGGGAAAGACAAAAAAATTGGAGAATTTCGTGGATTTTTACACTGCACTCTGATTTATCCTCGTTAACCCCCACACGGCAAAAAGGAGGAGTACCATGCCGGCGACTTGCATTGGCTTCAAAAACAAACCCAGCGCGGCGGCATTCACGATAACCGCGAGGAAGGGAAAACCAAGCTCTGCGAGCGTCGCAATAGATGCTTTCGTCGTTTGGAGGCCCTTGTAATAGATGAAGAGCGAAGTAAAGCCGGAGGTGATAGCAACGATGATGAGAAACAGCGTATCCTTTCCTGTAAGCGCGCTTATCGTTTCAAGCGTGCCGCTGTTGAAATTGAGGACAATCAAGAAAAGAAAAGCAATAAGAAACCGCAGCGCGGTAAGTGTTTGAAAACTGACCGTATAGGAGTTGATTGCCGTTGTCGGTGGTTGGTGGTCGGTGCTTGGTCGCAATAGAGCGCGACCAAGCACGGTGCCAAGACCCCAAAGCGCCGCCGCGCCGAGCGCGAGAAGTACGCCAACGGTGTTCGGGTTCCATGCTTCGCCGTCATAAAGGCGTGGGACAAAGTCGGGAAATGAAATGACATACGCACCGAGAAGCGCGAAAATCGCCCAAGGCCAAAACCGTTTTCCAGTTCGTTCTTTAAGGAAGAGTGCGGCAAGCGAAATCACGATAAGCGGCTGGAGCTTCTGGAGGACAATGGCGACGGAAGGGTTCATGTAGGAAAATGTTTTTGTAAAAAGAATTGACGCGACGGCTGACGCGCCGATGCCGATTGCGAGTATTGCAAACCACTGCCTCCAATTCAGAACCTTGATTTCCTTCCAACCGGTGATAATGAACGGCAGAATCAAAAGTACGTTTACGAAATGCTCCGCGAGTACGATGAAGCTTGAATCAAGCGTACGCGTCAGGTGATACCGAAATGGCGCGTCAGTTGCCCACAGCATCGCGGCGATGAAAATCAAAACCGGCCCCCATGTCTTCACTCGTTCTTCAAAACGGTGCATAGCACACATATTAGCACGATGCACAAGGCACCGTAAGTTCCAATTTTGTGCATAAGGCCAGATGCATATTGCACTCTTTGGTCTCTCCAAAGCAGTGAGGATTTTCAACAAATTCAGGGGAACCAAGGGGTTCATTACCACCTGGGAGCGCGTGCTACGCTTCCGGCATATGATTACCGAGCAAGCGAAGCGGCGGGTCAGAATACTCGCCTTTTGGGACAAACACGGCACGGAAGCGGTCGAAGAGGCGTTCGAGGTGAAAGAGCGTACTCTGTACTTGTGGCAGAGGAAGCTCAAAGAGGGGCAGGGGAAGCTCGAAAGCCTCAATAGCGGGAACAAAGCTCCCAAGAAGAAGCGGAAACGTCTCTGGGATGTTCGCATCATCGAGGAACTCCGCCGTCTGCGAAGCGTCCATCCAAATCTCGGAGCGGAGAAACTGCATCCGCTCATGCTGCCGTTCTCTGCCGCACTCCATCTCCACTGTCCCAAGCCCCGTACCATCGGTCGGCTCATAGCAGACTGCGGTGGTCTGCGCATCTACCCGCAGAAAGTCACGGGTACCGGGAGAATCGTGAAAGCAAACCGGCAGAAGGTACTGCGCAAGCCAAAGGACTTCAAGACGACATACGCCGGCCACCTCGTGGCGCTCGATACCATTGAACGGTTCATTTTCGGCATCAGGCGTTACATCATCACCTTTGAGGACATCCACACCCGCTTCGCCTTCGCCTGGGCAACCACCTCCCACGCCTCTCTGGCGGCAAAGGAGTTCTTTGTCCTCTGCCTGAAGGTTTTCCCGTACCCCATTGACTTCGTGCTGACCGACAACGGGAGTGAGTTCAAGAAGCATTTCTCGGAGGAACTCCGTCGTCTCCACCTCGTCCATTACCATACCTACCCCAAGACGCCGAAGCTGAACGCCCACATGGAACGGTTCAACCGCAGGGTGCAGGAGGAATTCGTGGATTACCATGCCAACCTTCTCCTTGATACCGAATCCTTCAACCGGAAGCTCATGGATTATCTGGCCTTTTACAACACCGAACGCGTCCATTTCGCTTTCGGGAACAAACTCTCTCCCGTCGACTTCATGCTATCATTGCCTCGTTACCAACTAACTGGAGACCGGGAGTGCAAAACTGGGTGGCCTTATACAAGAAATGGAATTAACGACAAGGTGTTGTATAATTGCATCACATGAAAACTATACTGGTTACCGGCGGGGCGGGATTCATAGGGTCAAACCTTATTGAGCAATTGGTAAAGGACCCTCAAAATACGGTGTATTCGCTGGACAATTATTCCACCGGCTCGAAAAACAATCACATCAAAGGCGCGACCTACATTACAGGCGATACGAATGATATTGCCAAACTTGTTACGGCGGTGCCTGTCCTTGTCTATCACCTAGGTGAGTATGCGCGTGTTGAGAAAAGCTTTGAAGATATGCCTTTGGTTTGGCATTCAAATAAGGCAGGCACGTTTGCTGTGTTGGAATTCTGCCGGAAACATGGAGCAAAGATAGTCTATGCCGGCTCAAGCACCAAATTCGGAGATGGCGGGCTAGGGCGAAATCAAAGCCCATATGCATGGAGCAAGGCCTCCAATACGGAACTCGTACAAAATTACGGTGCATGGTTTAACCTTCCATTTGCAATCACTTATTTCTACAATGTGTACGGGCAAAGAGAACTGTCGGGAGCGTATGGGACAGTCGTCGAGATATTTCGGCAGGCACGCCTGCATGGCGAGCCGCTTAAGGTGGTGGCGCCAGGTACGCAGACCCGCATCTTTACCAATGTTGACGACATTGTGCATGGACTCCTTCTCGTTGGTGAAAAGGGTAGCGGAGACGGCTACGGCCTTGGCGCGGAAGAAACCTATTCCATTTTGGACATCGCGAAGATGTTTGGTGGCGAAATCGAGATGCTTCCCGAGCGAAAGGGAAACCGAATGTCATCTTCAATTGACCTGTCGCGCTCGGAAGGTGAACTTGGCTGGCGCGCGAAGAAAAATCTCGCGGAATATATTGGCAGTGTTCTAAACTAAAAATGTGGATAGGAATCCCAGCTCCAGTGCTATAATTTAGAGATTAATAATAGCTTCTCGAAATGCAAATGCAAAAAACGATTATTGTACTTATCACTCTCACTGTCGCGCTGATTTTCTACTGGCAGTTTTTTGTGCCGTCACCAGCGCCAGCCGCGGAGACAAGCTTTCCTTCGGAACAAACAGGCCAATTAGAGGCGGACTTTTCGCAGTGATATAGATCTTGATTTGGAATAGCAAATCTCTCTATTTAGAGAGTCGCTGTGGCGCGTACCTTTTTAAGGTCACTCGCGATTGCCTTTTTGAGTGCCGCATCGCTTTTGAAGACTTTGTAATGGCGCAAATAGCTCATTATAAACAAACGCAATTTCTTACCATAAAGTGCGCCGGAGAAATCGAGCAAATGCGCCTCAATTTTTGGAAGTCCCCTTTTGTCTAGTGGACCAATAACGATTCCTGCAAGGTAGGTTTTCTTAAGTCCTGATATTTCGACGGTACCCGCATACACCCCAAAAGGTACGCGGAGCTTTTTCTTCATATACTCCCGCCTATCAAGATTAGCAGTTGGAAATCCAAGTTTTCTTCCAGCGCGAGCTCCTCGCACCACTTTACCGGAAAACATAAACAAAATGCGTTGCATAAAGTGATGCTTAACACATAGATTTCATCGTAGAAGACCTGCAACTTTGTCCTGGCTTCACTCTTAAGGTCTCCTGTGCGTTATTCCATCGTGTATCGGCACGGTGCGTATCGCCTCAGCAATCTCCTCTTCGTCATCGGTAATTCTATAAAGCAGAAGGTCGCTCTTACTTACAGCCTGGTGAATAGCATATAGATTATCTCTAATGAAGCGGTCTAACGGTTCCCAATAATCTTTGCCAACAAGAAAGATCGGCACGCGGCGAATTTTATGCGTTTGTATCAGAGTTATGACCTCAAAGAATTCATCCAGAGTTCCGAATCCTCCAGGAAAGAAAATATAGGCTTCGGCGGCGTATGAAAGAGCCACCTTCCGAACAAAGAAGTGCGAAAAATCGATGGAAGCAGTCGTATACTTATTTCCCCCCTGTTCCTTAGGTAGCCGAATATTGAGGCCGACTGACTCGCCGCCGGCCTCGAACGCGCCTCTATTCGCCGCCTCCATGATGCCTGCGCTTCCTCCTGTCAGAATCGTATAGCCAAGCTCTTTTGCGATTTTTCCAGCAAGCCGACGAGCTTTTACGCAGTGTTCATTGTCTTCATGAAAACGGGACGAGCCGAAAAAGGTGACTGAACGGGGGAAGTTAGTTATAAATTCAAACGCCTCCAAGAATTCACGGTCAATTCTTGTGATTCGCGATTTAATTTGCTCTCTGACATCACTTGTGCTGGGCGCCATGTGGAGAAGTTCTTTCCCATCTTTGTCTTTTTCTGGCGGTAGCATTTGAATCTATTGTATCCCAGTAAATTGGAAAAGCAAAGCTGCTATCTAAGCTGCAATTCAGCCGGCCATAATCTTTTAGGCTCTCGAGAGCAACATGCGTACCATGTAACTACGATCGTACTTACATGGTAAGCTGGAAATCTTTTGCACATCACACCACCTACGACTCGACTAGACTTGGTGTGCGCCGTATACTTCCCGCTATGAACTTCGAAATTCAGAAAAGACTTTCAAACGCGCTCGGAAGGGCGGGGCGGCTCGAAACACCGCACGGAGTTATCGAAACTCCGGCGTTCGTTGCTGTGGGAACCAAGGCGACTGTAAAAGCGCTGACGCCACATGAAGTCAAGGAAACTGGAGCGCAGGTCGTCTTGGGAAATACCTACCACCTTTATTTGGAACCGGGGGAAGAGATTGTCAAGGAAGCTGGCGGAATAGGGAAATTCATGGGCTGGGGCGGTCCCACCTTGACCGATTCCGGCGGGTTTCAGGTATTCTCACTCGGTGCGGACTTTGACAGAAAAATCGGGAAAGTCAGAAGGCACCAAGAAATCAAGGATATCTATTCCAATATTCCACAGAACAGTGGAATAGAAGAAGTGAGCAGGGGCCAGATAGAAAAGTTGGCGAAGATTGACGAAGACGGCGTTACTTTCAGGTCGTACAAAGACGGGAGTGCGCACCGCTTTACGCCCGAGCGCTCTATTGAAATACAGCATGACCTCGGAGCCGATATCATATTCGCGTTTGACGAATGCACCTCTCCAGACGCGCCGTACGAGTATCAGAAAGAAGCAATGGAACGCACTCACAGATGGGCAGAGCGTTCGCTCACGCGACACTATGAGCTGAAACAAAGTTCGACCTTGAATCGGGAAAAAGGTCGAACCTTGTTTCAGCAACAGATATTTGGGATAGTGCAAGGCGGGAGATTCGAGGACCTCCGTAAGGAAAGCGCAAAAGCAATTGGCAGGATGCATGTCCGCCGAAGCCTTGGCGAAGGCAGAGACTTTGACGGCTTCGGCATCGGCGGCTCGTTTGACAAGGAAGACATGGGGAACGCCGTGCGGTGGGTAAATGAGCTTCTGCCGGAGGAAAAGCCGCGCCATCTTCTCGGCATTGGCGACCCGATAGACCTTTTTGACGCCGTGGAGAATGGCTGCGACCTCTTTGACTGCGTCGCCCCAACACGAGAAGCGCGAAATGGTTCTTTGTACACGAAACGCGGCAGGTTCAACATTGAAAATGCAAAATATAGGACCGACTTCACGCCCATCGAAGACGACTGCGAGTGCTACACGTGCAAAAATTTCACCCGAGCATACCTCGCGCATCTGTTTCGCTCAAAGGAGATTCTCTCAAATACGCTCGCGACAATTCATAACCTCCATTTTATCGTTCAGCTTGTTGGGAATATGCGTTCGGCAATTCTTGATGAAGACTTTTTCCGTTTTCGTGACAGCTTTCTTAAGTCGTATACGCGTTGAATTTGAGGCGGTTGATTCTTGGATTTTATTTTACAACTTTGAATGGTTTTAATGTAGTTTTTATTTACGGCCGTAAATAAAAACTACATTGCGGTTCCCGAACACACGCGTCGTCGACGAGTTTCGTAATTCACAGTTATTTAGCAAAATTTTGACGGCCGTCGAAATTTTGCTAAAGTGCCTACCTGCGCACTTTTAGCCACTTTTCTATGGGCTAATTCACAGTACTGTAAACCAAACGAACGAAAAAGCAGTAGCCCACCGGCTACCGCTTGACTCCTTATTCAATTCCGTTTAGCGCTACGCGAACCTTCTTCCTTGAAGTCTGTCAGCAGCCGCTCGAGCGCCGGTGATCACTAATGCAATGCGATAAAACGCGGCGCGACATCGCGCAGAATAACATTCTCCATTTTCGTCGGTGACTGATTACCGCTCGACATCCTCTCCAGAACAGAGGTCCTCAAATCCACTGTTATCGGGTGATTCAGGATCGGGTGGTCAGGTCCGGCTACAAACTCCAGCAGATTGTCTAACAGGAGTTCATCGGCCTGCTCGCTTCTTGTTGGCATAATTCGTTTCTTTTGGGTTAGGGGTCTTTGGATTCCTCCCTGGATTTGCGTTTTGTTCCTCTTCTGCTATGATTATACACATGAGTGGGAAAAGGCAAACTCTAAAGCTCGATAAGGTCTATGTCATTCTTCTCGTCCAGTGTTCGAGAGTTCATTTGTGCCGCTACTGAAATTCTGAAATTGGCGATACAAACGAGCCCTCGAACGAGGGCTCGTTTCGTTTCGCGAGCGCGAAACGAAAGCAGTTCTTTGATTAAACCCCCAGCAGTGTCAAAAACATGAGTGCTCATTACATTCCGTCGTCTTTGGAAATGGTGGATGGAGCCGAGCCGGCCATCGGCGTTGTATACGCGTCAAAGCGGTGCAAGATTCTAGCCGAATCCTCTCACGGCCGAGTCGGCTGGCGCGCCACTCTTGAAAGTGGCGGTCTCGTATCGGTAGTTGAAGTGTTTTTCTACGGCAGAGGAGGTCTCGCTCGCTGGCTTACCAGGGATGAACTTGAGACGATAAAGGCCAAACGCTCTGTCATATGGATACTGGCTCATGGCAAAGAGCATTACCTTGAGCGATGCCGAGGACGACAGCAAATGGAGACGGTTGCCAGTTGTGCGGCGAACTTCGCAACCTAACCTCTTTGACATTGCCTTTCGCGACACCGCCGCTTCCTTTCCGAAGCGGCGTTTTTTTATTGTGTCATCCCACACTTTTCAGAAAAAGTGTGGGATTGCGGCACTACGAATGCCGCCCATGCGAATACCCCGCACTCCTGCGCCGGTGTGAACTTTTTGCACGGGTCCCAAGGGGGGTGATATACTTATAGTTGAATTTACTCGCTAATGTTTGGAACAAAGCGTATGAAATTATCACAACTAGAAATGGGATGGCTCGCTGTTGCAGGCGCGCTTGTCGCAACCACAGGACTTTTATTGTCGGTCAATAGTTCGGGCGGGAGTAATATCGTCCGCATTGATTCCGGTGCGCGTTCGCAACTGGCTGAAGCATCGGCCGCTCTCACAACTGGCGGATACAAGCCCGGCCAAGTGGCGTTTTGGACAGGGTCAAATACGATTGCGGGAGACTCAAGTTTTACATGGAATAATACTAGCAAGAAGTTGAAAGCCCTGGTGCTAGATTCGGCTGCGATCACTTCTCCAAGAGCAATCACATTATATCCTGGAGGCAGTGGAACCGACCAACTGGTCGAAATAATTGGTCGTGTTCGTGCCTATGGGACTGGGATTAACGAAGGATTGAGCACTATAGAGATACGGGGAGGAGGGTTACAGTTTCAAAATGGTCCATACGTTGCAAGACCGGCTTGTTTTTCAGGTAATCGTGGACTTTTCTGGTTCACCACCGCCCCAACTTCGAGTAAAGGAGGAGATTCCGTTAGTGTTTGCGTAAACGCCGGTAACAATGTATTGGTGTGGAGAACGCTACCACTTGAAGTGGAACAAGGAGGAGGCTTTTCTGGAGGAGGCCTCTGATTTCTAAAATCCCTCGGCCTGCGGCCACTCCCTTTAGGAAAGGGAGAATACGGGGTGTGGAAAGTTACTTCCCGCCTGGTTGATTTAATTTCAGATATCTGATACCGTTTAGTAAGTATGAACTCTACAAAATTGGTCCATCTCCATCCTGGATTGCGTTTGCTCCCAGGCATCGCTCTCTTTGCGATCGCTGTTCTCACGCTACTTGACGGCCACTATGTTGGCACTCTGCCTTTCCTTCTGTCATTCTTCCTTTGGTGGGCGCTTCAGTATTTTATGCTTTTCAAGTGCGGTACTTGCGGCAGTAGGATGACGATGGCTGCGTGTCCTTGCGCAACTACTGTTGATCAGTTAACGAAACCGCGGGCCGGAATGGTCATATGTCTCAAGTGTAACACAGTTGATTTTCCAGCTCAGGCGACACCTGCCAAATCGACCTGACCGATACACATCGCGCAGGAATACGCACTTTCTCACATCCGCCCGGGGTTTCCCATGGCGGTTTTCTTTTAGCCCGTCGCACGGTATAGTTTTTGTCATGAGCGAGAAATTTCATCTCAAATGTAAATTTAGACCCGCGGGTGATCAGCCCAAGGCCATTAAGACGCTTGTGGAAGGGATTGAAAAAGGGGAGCGCTATCAAACACTCCTAGGCGTTACTGGCTCTGGGAAAACATTCACGGTTGCCAATGTTATCCAGAAAGTGCAAAAACCGACGCTTGTTATCGCGCATAATAAAACCTTGGCGGCACAGCTCGCGCAGGAGTATCGGGAGTTTTTTCCGGATAATGAAGTTCATTACTTTGTTTCGTACTACGACTTCTATCAACCGGAAGCGTATATGCCGGTTACGGACACCTACATAGAAAAGGAAGCGCAGATTAACGAGGAAATTGAACGGCTTCGCCATGCGTCAACACAGGCCCTTCTTACGAGGAAGGATGTGATTATTGTCGCATCCGTATCGTGCATTTACGGACTCGGAAGTCCGGAAGAGTATGAAAAGGTCAACAGAAAAATCACAAAGGGAATGATACTTTCCCGCGGCGAGTTTATCCGCGCCCTTGTCGGAATTCACTACACGAGGACCACCGCAGACCTTTCCCCCGGGATGTTTCGCGCGCTCGGGGATGTGGTGGAAGTACAGCCGCAAAGCGAGCGAGTCATCTATCGAGTAGAGTTTGATAGCAGCACGGTAAAGCGCATTCAGAAAATTGACCCCATCAGCCGCAAGCTTCTCGCGGAAGAAGAACATGTATTTATTTTTCCCGCGCGACACTTCATTACACCAGAAGATGAGCGGGAAAAGGCGATAGAAACTATAAAACTCGAACTTACAGAGCGTCTCAAGGAATTTGAGAAATCCGGAAAGATACTGGAAGCCGAACGTCTGAAGCGCCGCACTCGTTACGATCTCGCCATGCTCCGCGAGGTTGGCTACTGCAACGGCATTGAGAATTATTCACGGCATTTTTCGGGGAAACTTCCCGGAGAACCGCCCGATACCTTGTTGTCATATTTCCAGCAAGGTCGCGGACAGACGCCGAAAGGAGACTCGGGATTTTTGACCGTCATAGATGAATCGCATGTTACCATCCCACAGCTTCGCGCCATGTATGCGGGAGACCAGGCGCGGAAGGAGTCGCTCGTTGAACATGGATTTAGATTGCCTTCAGCTAAGGACAATCGTCCGCTTAAATTTAACGAGTTCGAGGAACGTGTCGGACAAGTCCTGTTCACCTCGGCGACTCCAGGTCCGTATGAGTTCGAGAGGGGTAATATCGTTGAGCAAGTCATTCGTCCAACGGGATTGGTGGACCCTAAAATACAGGTTAAGCCAGTATCCGATCATTCTACAAGGTCCGACCTTGTACAAGGTCGGACCTTGTATCGAGGGCAGATTGCCGATTTTATAGCTGAAGCCGAGAAAGACATCAAAAAGGGCGGTAGAGTCATAGCAACCACACTTACGAAGAAAATGGCGGAGAACCTAACGGGGTTTCTCAAGGAGAAGGGAATCAAAGCCGAATATCTGCACAGCGATATAGAAACGCTTGAGAGAATTACCATTCTTTCAGACTTTCGAAATGGAAAGTTTGATGTGGTTGTTGGAGTAAACCTTCTCCGCGAGGGACTCGACCTTCCAGAAGTATCTCTTATCGGCATTTTGGATGCTGACCGCGAGGGCTTCCTTCGGTCGCAGACCTCGCTTATCCAAATAATCGGACGCGCCGCTCGCAATGTGGCCGGTAGAGTTATTCTTTATGCGGATAAAGTTACGGGTTCAATAGAGAGAGCCATGATGGAAACGAATCGTCGCCGTAGCATTCAGCTTGCCTATAACGCAAAGCACAACATTACTCCAAAAACTATTATCAAAAAGGTACGCGATATCACAGAATCTCTGGGTCTGGAACATAAGAAGACGATTTCACGGCTTATTCTAATAGACAAGGAGTCCTTGAAACACAAAACACTTGAGCAGGTGTTGAAGGAAAAAAGGTTGCAGATGAACGCGGCGGTAAAAATCTTGGACTTCGAGACGGCCGCAATACTGCGGGATGAGATCGCTATTCTTCTGAAAGAATCTAAACTCGTGGAGAAAAAGGCCAAAAGTTAGAACAAAGCGCGATGCCGGTGGACTTTAGGACAGGTTTTGATAGAATTAAGACCAATTCAATACATTACATTGTTGAATTTTGATATCTTTTGAATTACGCATTTAATATTTGATGTTTATGGCGAACAAGATTCTAATCATCGAGGATGATATTTTCTTCGGGGATGTTCTTCGACAGAAACTTCAGACTAGCGGATATGAGACGCTACTTTCGCGTGACGGCACATCTGGATTGAAGCAGATTCGCGAGGAGCATCCAGATCTCGTACTTCTTGATATCATCCTACCGAAGATGAACGGCTACGAACTACTGGAAGCGAAGCAAAATGATCCCACCATCGCGTCCATTCCCGTCATCGTCATATCAAACTTAGGTCAGTCGGTCGAGATAAATCGCGCTCTCGTCCTAGGTGTTAAGGACTATCTCGTAAAATCGCAATTCGACCCGGAAGAAATTATCACAAAAATCCGCCTGCAGCTTAGCAGTGGAAATGGAGCCACGCTGGCAAGTCACGAAAAGACCGCCAGTGCAAAAGCGGTTCCCGCGATCCACACTGACCTTATTGGAAAGAAGATTATGTGGGTTGAAGACGACAAATTCTTAAGTGAAATCATCGCACGAAAGCTTGTTCAGCACGGCTGCGTTCTCTTCCACGCCGCCGAAGGTGTTGAAGCATTTCGGATATTTGGAAAAGAGAAACCAGATCTTATCTTGTTGGATATTCTTCTTTCTGGAATGGATGGTTTTGAAATCTTGAAGAGAATAAAGGAAGACGAAAAGACGAAACATATTCCGGTCATACTCCTCTCCAATCTTGGACAAAAAGAGGATATCGAAAAGGGTAAATCGCTCGGCGCCGCCCGCTTTCTCGTGAAGGCCATGGTTACCCTAGACGAGATTATTGAGGAGATAAACGCTGTGCTTAAGGAAGTTAGTAGTAGTTAGTAGAAAAAGAGATGACGGCAAAGAAGTCAATCTTGCCGCCACGCACAGGGCTTCAATCCGTTGTTTCTTTTTGAGTTCGTCTCTGATATAGTCCCTCTCATACACCCTATGGAGCAATCCATGGGGCAGTTGAAGTTTGTAAGCTAAAATTGGAAGCTAAAGAAAATTAAGATTGCAGTTTGATTTTAACCAAGAAGCGGTTTGAATAACGAAGGTGCTATGTCAAAAGAACGTGAAAATTCTGACGGGGCAGGTAAAATCATTGTAAAAGGCGCGCGGACGCATAATTTAAAGAACATAACGGTTGAGATGCCGCGCAACAAAATGATTGTTTTTACCGGACTTTCCGGCTCGGGGAAGTCTTCGCTTGCGTTTGACACTATCTTTGCCGAGGGCCAGCGTCGCTATGTGGAATCGCTTTCCGCGTACGCGCGCCAATTTCTCCGTCAAATGCAAAAACCGGATGTTGATGAAATTATAGGGCTTTCACCGGCGATTTCGATTGACCAAAAGTCACGCTCAAATAATCCGCGCTCGACCGTCGCAACGATTACGGAGGTTTACGATTATCTTCGCGTGCTTCTCTCCCGCGTCGGGAGGCCGTATTGCCTTATCTGCGGACGCGAAATAAAGAAACTCTCAGGCGAGGAGATAAAGCAAACGATATTAGACTCTGTAAACAAGATTCTCTCCGAGAGAAAGGACAAGAAAATACTTGGCATAGAATATAACGACCTAAAACTCAAGCTATACGCTCCTGTTGTGGTCGGGCGCAAGGGCGAGTATTACCAAATGCTATACGACCTTCTCGGCAAGGGGTACAAGATTGTTAAAGTTGACGGCATAGAAAAAAACTTACGCGAGCAAATCGTCCTTGAAAAGCACAAGAAGCATGATATCGACGCACTCGTTGACGAATATTTCCTTACTGACCTTTCAAAAAGTGGCGAGGTTTTAAATGAGCGCCTGCCTGAGGCGATTGAGCGAGCGCTTCATGAATCAGACGGACTGCTCAAGATTGAGATTCCCGCCTTCGCATCTCCTTCCAGTCGAGCTGTGGCGGGCAGGCCCGCCTCCGCTTCAGCGAAGCATGGGAAACGGGATAAAAACTCAAACGAACCTCTCGAAAGCAAAATAATCTCGGCGAAGTTCATGTGTCCTTACGACGGGTTCTCATATCCGGAGATAGAGCCGAGACTCTTCTCATTCAACTCTCCGTACGGCGCGTGTCCCGAGTGCAATGGACTCGGGACAAGACACTTCTTTGGCGAGGAGTCGTGTCAAAAGTGCCATGGCGCCCGCCTTCGAGATGAAGCTCTGCATGTTCGAATCGGGGCCGCGAAGACTGACCAACCGCGCAAGGCAAGCCAATCAGGGAGGCACAGAGTAAATAAAGATAGCGACGAGAGAGGATTAAATATCGTCGAAATTGCTAACCTCTCCATCGCTGATGCTTACGACTTCTTCATAGAACTCGAACTCACCGCCAAGGAAAAGGAGATTGCGAAAGTTGTTCTTCGCGAGATTGAATCACGCCTACAATTTATGGTTGATGTCGGGATTGAGTATCTGACACTCGGTCGTCGCGCGCACACGCTCTCCGGGGGCGAGGCGCAGAGAATACGGCTCGCGTCGCAGCTTGGGAGCGGACTTGTCGGCGCGCTCTATGTGCTTGATGAACCGACTATTGGGCTCCACGCTCATGATAACGCGAGACTTATTAAAACGCTTTTACACCTTCGAGATATAGGCAACACGATAATCGTTGTTGAGCACGATGAAGAGACAATTCTTTCTTCAGACTACCTCATAGATATCGGACCCGGAGCCGGCGTGCATGGCGGGAAAATTGTTGTTGCAGATTATTTGCATAAGCTTCTGAAGGCAAAAAGTACGCAGGCTAGCGGAGAGTCACTTACGCTTGCGTATCTGCGCGGAGAAAAGGAAGTCAAAGTCCCGGAGGAAAGAAGAACTACAGACAAAGGATTTCTTCGCGTACGCGGGGCAAACCTATTCAACATCAGAAACCAAAATATAGATATCCCGCTTGGCAGATTTGTCGCCGTCACTGGAGTGTCCGGTTCAGGAAAATCCACCTTCGTGTACGAAATTCTGCACAAGAATCTTCGGGCAAGATTCGATAGAAAGTACAGGACGGCGGATGTTTATAATGTCGGTTCTTTCACCGGCACGGAATATCTTTCCAGAACCATTTTGATTGACCAATCCGCTATCGGGCGCACTCCACGCTCGAATCCGGCGACATATACCGGCGCTTGGACCTTTATCCGTGAACTTTTGTCAGAAAGCGAGGAGGCGCGCGTCCGCGGATGGGGTCCAAGCCGTTTTTCATTCAACGTAAGGGGCGGCAGATGCGAAGCATGTCAGGGTAATGGCGAGATAGCGGTTGAGATGCATTTTCTGCCGACTGTGTATGTTACATGCGATGTTTGCGCGGGCAAACGCTTTATGAAAGAAACACTCGAAGTGAGATACAGAAAGAAAAGCGTACATGATATTCTTCACATGACAATTGAGGAAGCACTCTCGCTGTTTGAAGATATTCCAGCCGTGTATGACCGTTTGAAAACCCTTAGCGAAGTAGGACTCGGCTACCTGGAACTCGGACAATCGGCAACAACGCTCTCGGGCGGGGAAGCTCAGAGAGTCAAAATCTCCTCGGAACTCTATCGGCGGCATGTGGAGAAAACAATTTATCTTTTGGACGAGCCGACAGTGGGACTGCATTATGAAGACGTGAAGAAACTCATCGAGATATTGCAGAAGCTAGTGAACCACGGCAATACCGTGGTTGTCATTGAGCATAATATGGACATCATAAAATCCGCAGATTACATAATTGACTTTGGTCCGGATGGCGGAAACGGCGGCGGCATCGTCATTGCAAAGGGTACGCCGGAACAGGTTGCCGAGACGAAAAAGTCATATACCGGAGAGTATCTTAAAAAAGTTTTGAGAAGGTAGGAGTAGACCTGTTCTATAGTGAGAAATTCGTAACTCAGTAAATACATACGATCGTATGCATTTACTGAATGCGTAAGGTACGCATAATTACTGCGACTTTCGGGAAGGGTGCGGATTCGTGATCTTTACAAGGCTTAACCTTGTAAAGACACTCCATTAAAAAAGCCAGCCGCACCTTGAGTGGTCGGCTGGCAAGGAAATATGCGAGATTGCGCCTTAATGGGACAGTGCCTGCTCTACAGCAAGCATGAAGCTATCTGCTCCGTCGCCGGTTTGCCAAAAAACCGCGTCCATTAGCATTATCCTTTCTCTATAACCGTTGCTTTGGCTCCCAGCTATGAGGAGCACTGGTAGAGTTGGGTTCGTCAGACGGGCTGCCTTAACAATTGGTTCCGCTCCATCTGGCCACAAGTTGAGACTAGCCACGAGGAGTCCGACATTTTCCATCTTGAGAAGTCGCCGAAAAGCTTCCACACTTTCCGAAGCCATGGTCACATCATGGCCGTTCTTTTCCAATAGAGCTGCCAGCAGTCCAAGCATGTCGGAGTCCTTAATCACCAATAGGATTTTCATTTTCTTTTTCTTCGCGGCGTTGTTTGTCACCGCGCCTTTCTATAGGAACTTATATCATGTGAATCATCACACGTCAACTATTACGGCAACTCACATTGAAAAGCGTGCGACACACGCTTTAACTTTGCTATACTATTAGCGCGTCTCGATTCAACGCCTGACGCTTTTATGGGTTTTTCATTTGATTTAAATTTAATCGCACTGCCGCACCTGCTTGTCGCGGTGTTTCTCCTCGCGCAGGGGATTCTTGTCATAGCGCAGAATCCTAATTCAGGCCTTAACCGATCGTTTTTCGTTTTTGAGCTCGCGGCCTTCGTGTGGCTTTTTGGGATGGGACTCAATTATTTGTCCGCGAATTATGAGACAGCGACTTTTTTTTCGCGGATTGGATTTCTCGGAGTACTCTACATCCCAGTTACGACATATCTTTTTTCCGTGTATTACCTTGGGGACGACCGCCAGAAAAATGCCGCCTTCCTCGGAATCATCGCCACGTTCCTCTTCAGCCTCTTCATCGGGACCGAATATATGGCGAGCGGCGTGTATGAATATGCGTGGGGATATTATATTGAGCTTGGTCCGCTAGGGATTGGAGGGGTGCTACTCTTTCTTATCTTTGCCCCGCTTTTTATCAGGAACTTTTATCTCAAGTATAAGGACACGTCGAAGCGCTACGCGCATCAAGGCCGGTGGGGCTATTTCGCGTTCATAACCGGCGCGCTCGCGTTCCTTGCCGTTACCGATTTTCTTCCCGGATTCGGGATATCCATCGGAGTGCCTCCCGTCGGGTTTCTTTTCGTCGGAGGTTTAGCAACGCTCATGGGATATTTCATTCTCCGGTATCGCCTCGTTGACATTGAACTCGTCGCGGGAAGAAGTGTCGGGCACTTTGTCATGACCGCGATACTGCTCCTCGGCTATGGCAGCATCTTCGTCATTCTGTCTCCGTTTGAAACAACCTACGAGCATCTTGGTTTTGACACGCTTCTTTTTATCATCGCGCTCTACCTCCTCGCTCCTTTGAAGGAGTGGAGTCAGAGGATTGTTGATGAGCTCTTTGCCAAGGAACGCCTTAATCTGGACCGGGCTGTCTCTCTATTCACGGCGGAACTCCGCAACCTCTCCGACATCGCGACGCTCACGAACAATTTGCTCATTTTTCTTTCGGAAAAGCTGCGCATTGAAAGCAGCGCGGTGTACCTCTTGGAGGAAAATGAAAAACAGTGGGTCTTCTTTCAAAGCGTCTCTGTCGGCGCGGCGGCGCACCATCACCGCGATACGAACATCGGTTCATTCGTCGCGAAATTTCCTTCCGCCCGCGTCAGGATTTTTGACGCGCGCGGATTTACGGACCCCGTGCTTTCCAAGCACCCTCTTGTGTCGGAAGTGCTATCAATCATTCGCGAACGCGGAGAAATCATCGCGTTTCCACTTGTCTTGCGCGGTGTACTCCTCGGGTTTTTTTCTCTTGGCCGTCGCCTTTCAAAGAAGGATTTTGCCGGTGAGGAACTTGTCGCGTTTGAACGGCTCGCCGGATCGGTCGCTATCGCGCTTGAAAATGCCCGCACATTTGAAGCACTGCAGCTCTCCAGCAGGTCAAAGAATGATTTCATCACCATCGTCTCGCACCAGCTCCGGACCCCGCTTACGAACATCAAATGGGTTACCGAAGCGCTCCTTGCCGACGCAAAGGCGATGTCTCCAGACGCGCGGCCACTCCTGGAGCGGGCAAGTAAGAGCGTCGAGGCTATGGTGAACCTCATCAGCCAGCTACTGGATACCGTCAGCAATTCAAAGGCAGTTTTCGGAGAATTGGTCACGACGCCCAAAAAACTACTACTAATACTTGAAGAAATTGCGGAAGAGTATCAATCAATTATGGGACGCAAAGGCATTACGCTTACAAAACTCTTACCGCGGGAGTTCACGTGGACAGTACGCTCAAGCCCGATATACCTGCGCGCCATACTCTCGGTTCTTCTTGACAACGCGTCGCGCTACACGCCAAAGGGCGGAACAGTACACCTGGAGATTTCACTGTCGGACGAGGCGCATCTTCAATTTTCCGTCATTGACAATGGCATCGGCATACCGGATGGAGAACAGCCGCGCGTGTTTGAAAAATTCTTTAGGGCGAACAATGCCCTCTCACTCGTCCCGGATGGAACTGGACTCGGTCTTTTTTACGCTAAACAGCTTGTTTCAGCGCAGGGCGGGGAGATGTGGTTTCGCTCAAAAGAAGGTCAGGGGACGAGCGTTTTCTTTTCTCTTCCGCTTAACGACGGAAAGGGTAAGGAATAATCAGCGGCAGGTATTTTTGAAAATTACCCCAGGAAAAAGCCGAGCAGAATGCCGCTCGGCAGAAGGTGCAAAAGCGAAATTACCTTTTGGGCAGCAAAGGACTTCTCGGAGAGAAACATATTGGACACGCTTCGGTCAACGCCCTCAATATCGTTTCCACCCCCGTGTGCGGGCAGTCCTTCTGAATGGCAGAAAGTTCATCTCGCATCTCGCGCGCGCGTAGCGGGTCTTTTGACGCGGCGATTTCTCTCATCAACCGCGAACATCTCCTCATTCTTTCTTGATTGTTGGCCGTCATTCCCTTCGCGCCTCCGGTAGAGCGGTGGGCGAAAGTTGCGTGGGTTCGTCAAACGCGTCCCAAGAAGCCCCAAGTGACTGCTCACCGCAGTCAGGGCACGGCTCGCGAGAATTTGTCCTTTTCGCGTGCGAGCAGATGGCCTGAAGCTCAATCAAATTTCGCTCGGTTCTCGCAAGTTCCCGCTTAAGGTCAAGGTCTTTCTCCGCAAGCTTCTTTGCAATACGCGCTTCGGTGTCTGTAAGAGCTCTTCTTTTCATAAGTTGTCAGAATGGTTGCGTTTTTCCGTCTCTCACAATAAACTCTAATCCATGAAGAGTCAAGGCTTGAAAAAATCCAAACTGCCGGACGCGCCGGGGGTGTATATATTCAAACAGGGCAAAAAGATTTTATACATCGGCAAAGCTACTTCGCTTCGGGGCAGGGTGCGAAGCTACTTTTCAGCTGATTTAATTGAGACCCGAGGTCCGAGAATTGTTGGCATGGTGACAAAAGCTGACCATATCAGTTTTCAAAAGACAGACTCTGTTCTCGAGGCTCTTCTACTTGAAGCTGAACTTATAAAGAAGTGGGGACCGCCGTACAACACCGAGGGCAAAGACGGCAAAAGTTTCAATTGCGTTGTCATAACCGACGAAGATTTTCCCCGCGTTCTCGTTGCCCGCCAAAAAGACGTTGATTCGTCCATAATTCATAATTCAAACTTCATAATTCAGGCCTCCTACGGTCCTTTTCCCCACGGCTCGCAATTAAAAGTCGCTTTGAAAATAATTCGCAAAATCTTCCCATGGCGTGACGACAAATGTATTCCTTTCTATATTCAGCGCAATTCCGCGCTAGGTCAGCGTGGTTCTGCGGGCTGTAGGCCATGCTTTAATCGCCAAATCGGACTTTGTCCCGGCGTTTGCGCTGGTGATATTTCCTCGCGGGAGTACAAAAAGCAAATCAGACGCCTGTGCCTTTTCTTGTCGGGAAAAGTCGCAAAGGTGTCACGCGAGATTGAAAGGGAGATGAAGCAATTTGCGAAGGAGCAAAAATTCGAGAGAGCGGGAAAATTGAAGCAACAACTATTTGCGCTTAAGCACATAGAAGACGTCGCTCTTCTTAAGGCTACTAACTACTCACTACGAGCTACTCACTTCCGCATTGAGGCGTACGACCTTTCTCACTTTGGCGGGAAGGACATCGTTGGCGCCATGGCAGTCCTGGAATCAGGGGAAATAAGAAAAAGTGAATACCGATTGTTCAAAATCCGCGGCACGCGCGGGGTTCATGAAGTAAAAGGTTTGGAAGAGCTTCTACAACGCAGATTCGCCCATACTGAGTGGAGATTCCCAGACTTAATCGTGGTAGACGGAAACACTGTTCAGAAAAGGGCCGCGGAGAAAACGCTTCTATCGCTCGGACGGTCAATTCCCGTCATCGCGCTCGTCAAAAATGAGAGACATCGGCCGCGGGAACTTTTGGGCGATAAGGAGCCTGGCGTCAAGCACCGCAGCGAAATTCTCCTTGCAAACAGCGAAGCGCACCGCTTCGCGCTAAAGTTTCAGCGCAAACGGCGCAGAATCGCATAATTCCTTGATTGCGCCTACCGCATATGATACAGTGAATGGGAACCGAGTAGACGAGCTAATGCGTAGGTTGGTGGCTGCCCGGCGTTCCTGCATGGCGTCGGGCAGCTCCTTCTTCGCTTATAGTCATCTCGTGCGGCTATCCGGGGCGCGCTGTCTTTCATGAAGCGCGCCCTTTTCTTTTCAAGTGTTTTTCCCACACTTTTCTCGTGATATACTTTTCAAATGTTCTCCAAGACTCGAGTGGCTGTGCTTCGCGGCGGCCCTTCAAGCGAATATGATGTTTCCCTAAAGACTGGCGCGACTGTACTTGCGCATCTTCCGGAGAAATATCACGCTCTTGATGTTTTTATAGACAGAGAAGGAGTTTGGCACCTGCACGGTAGAGTGCAATCTCCCGAAAAGATTTTGGGCAAAGTTGATGTGGTATGGAACGCGCTACACGGGGAATATGGAGAGGACGGCACTCTTCAGCACATTCTTGAGGCTCACAATATTCCGTTTTCCGGCTCGAAAAGACTAGGAGCGGCGCTTGCGCAAAATAAATCCCTGGCGAAAGGAATTGCCAAACGTTTCGGTATCAAGACTCCAAGTTACCGCGTGCTTCGGTGCGGAGATGTTGCATCAATCTCGGAGCTTTCGGTTGAGCTCTGTAGAACATTTCCTCAACCGTCCATCATCAAGCCGGTTGGAAAAGGCTCATCAATTGGTGTTTCAATTGCTAGAAATGTTAATGAACTTGTCTTGGCGCTCACATCAGCATTCAGCATTTCAGAGGAAGTGTTAATTGAAGAGTATATAGACGGAAGGGAATCGGTCTGCGGCGTGATTGAAAACTTTCGCGGTGACGACTATTATCCTATGATTCCAGTTGAAATTGAGCTTCCGCGTGGCAGCCTTTTTCTTGAACAAGAGTGGAAATACGGAAGGAACGCGCGCTACCATTCCCCTGGCCGTTTCAGCGCCAGCGAAAAAACCGAGATTCAACTGCTCGCTAAGAAGGTACATAAGCTTCTTTGCCTCCGACATTATTCCCGTTCTGAATTTATAGTTCATCCGCGACGCGGTATCTTCTTTATTGAAGTAGACTCACTTCCTGATTTAGTTGAAGGAACTTCCTCGTACATGGAGTCTCTACACGCCGTAGGCTCAACAACAGCGCACTTTCTAGACCACGTACTTACGCTGGTTCTTGGTCGGAAATAAGTTGCGGCACTGCATACTGCTCCTTTGGCACCGCCATTGCGAATCGTATTCCATCTGGGTGATTAAAAAACAAAAGATTTAATTCGGATAGTGCGTAAATATCCAAGTTGTGTTACTCTGGCCTTGATTAGTCCAGCCTGGGGAATAGCCACCGAGTCGGTTGTTTTAAAGACAATCGAACCCCACCTTGTTTCATTGCACTTCCCCACGTATCTCTTAATGGAATGAAAGCGGGAGGTCATGACGATCAAACGGCTTCCCCTGAGCCGTGGCGAGCCACATTCGTGACTCGCCCAATTTTTTTCCGCATTTCTCATAGTTTTCCTTTTAGTAGAAGAATCTTCCTGCTATTATAGGAGTGCTATGAATCTTAGTCTCCTTATCCATAATATAGGTTCAGTACTCTCGGCAATCGTGGCTCTTGGTTTGGCGCTTTTTACCTATTTCGGGCATCCGCGAAAAGTGGCGAACACAACTCTCGCGCTCACAATGCTCTCGGTGTCGGTCTTCTACATTTCACATGTGGTTGGAGTCAATCTTGCAGACCCGCTCTCTTCTCGGGTGGTGCTTATGTTTAATGTTTCTATTATCTTTATCGTCATTTTTAACACTCACTGCGTGCTCTCCGTTATTGGGAAGGCTCATGAAAAGCGTTATCTAATCGCGTTTTTTTACACTGCCGGCATTTTTCTCACGTTGTTTTATCTCATTTGGCCAGATGCTTTTCTCGCGCCATCAACGCCAAAACTGTACTTTCCAAATTATTATGAGGCCGGCGCGTACCACTGGGTAATGAGAGTTATCTTCAATTTCATTATTCCAATATATTTTCTTTCGGCTATGTTTAAAGCGTATCAGCACGGAGACCTTGTAATCAGAAACAGACTCAAATACTTTTTTATCGCGCTCACTCTTGGATATTCCATCGGATTTATCCCGGTGCTTTTAGTTTTTAACATTCCAGTTGACCCGAATTGGGGTCTATTTTTCATTTTCTTTTATGCCGTTCCGTTTGTGTACGGTGTGCTCTCTTATCAACTTTTAGACATTCGCATTGTTGCCAAACAGGCGTTTATTTACGCGCTTATTGTTGTTGCGATGAGTCTTTCCATTATCTTCATTAGTTTTTCCAATAATTTTATCACTGCTCATTATCCGACATTCCCTATCTGGCTAATTCCGTCCTTGGCATCGCTCATTGCGGTTGCAGTCGGAGTATTCGTCTGGAGAAAAGTCCGCGAAACCGATTTACTTAAATATGAATTTGTTACGATAGTCACACACAAATTTCGCACCCCTCTAACTCACATTAAATGGGTGACGGAGGAACTTATGAAAATTAAGCTTTTGCCGCAGCAGCATAGGCAAGTTGAGGACATACGAATTTCCAGCAATCATCTCGTGGAGCTTACTAATTTGCTCACCACTCTCTCGGACCCAAAAGAAGGGAGCTATATTTATCACAAAGAAGCTGTAGCTCCAGAAACCTTTATTCGAGAAGCCATAGCGCCTTACCTTAAATCATTCTCGAAAAAAGGTGTGCGCGTTTCTTTTCAAATAGTCAATAATTTACCCAATATGCTTTTAGACTCCTCCAAGATGCGTTTTGCTCTTCGAACGCTCCTCGAGAACGCCTTGGCCTACACGAATTCTGGAGGCGTTGTAACTGTTTCAGCCGATGTCGATGGTAAGAGAATCAGTATTGGCGTAAAAGATACAGGCTTCGGCATTTCTCATCAGGACCAATCGAAGATTTTTACAAGGTTTTTCCGCTCGACTGCCGCGAAACTTGCCGATACCGAGGGCCTTGGCATCGGCCTTTTTATGGCGAAAACTGTCGTTGAAAGGCATGGCGGCAAAATCCATGTTTTCTCGGAAGGGGAGGGAAAAGGAAGCAGTTTTACACTTAAACTGCCGATAACGCGGTAATGTCTTGATGCTTGTAGGACTTACGCGTTTGACTGGATTTTCCCTTAAGAAAGGGAACACTGCCGTCTTCAGCAGGAGGGATGTTACAACCACCGATCCAATAAGAATCAGAGTCGCCCCCTTTGTTAAGGGGGGGGGGTATCCTCCGGCAGTATCCCAAACGCGTAAGTCCTGGTTTGATTAAAAATCCTGTTCCACTGGCGAATCAAATTTGGACCCGAGCGGACTCGAACCGCTTACCTCCTCATTGCAAATGAGGCGTTCTACCAGATGAACTACGGGCCCGTTAATCACTGGGCATTATATGGCCTATTTGCTTGTTGCGCAAATTCATTTTATGATGTGATGGTCACACTTCGGGCCTGTAGTCTAGTGGTACGACGCGTCATTCGCTCACCCGAACAAACTTTTGAAATGTGGGCCCATAGTAAAGTGGCATTACGCGGTCCGCCGCCGTAGAACCTTTGGCGGATTGCGATTTGTAGTCAATCGCTTCGCTCTTGAACAAATCGGGAACATTCGCACGCGCCCCGTGCGCAAACTTGTGGGCCTATAGATGGGCCCATAGTAAAGTGGTATTACGGTGCATTCGCATTGCACAGGCGGGAGTTCAATTCTCCCTGGGTCCACAAGCTTGCTTTCTGGGTTGACGAGTCGGGGGTTCGATTCCCCCACAGAAGTGTCCCACACTTCCTCATGTCCGCGCCAAATATGCGCAATGGGATATTCTGAACTTTGGACGAACCTACTTTGAACGGAACTAAGGAAGCCAGCCCGCCGCCGCTCGCTACCACTCGCAACCCAGCAAAAAAGTTTTCTTCGCTTTTCCTGATTTGCGCGCGCCGGATTTTTTCTTCTAAAAGGAAAAGAAAACTTTTTTGCTGGGTTCTGCTCTGAACGAGCAGGGCGGCGGGACTGGCCTCTATTTTTTGCAAGAACACGGCGGAATTCCCCCCACACCCCCCTTCCGCCATTCCCTTGCTCGGACGGACTGGATTTTTGGCGATGACAAATTCAATACTTGCCCTTGCCCCACCCTCCCAGTGCGCGGGCAAGAGATGTGAGCTCCCCTTAACGCCTGATTTCATATGCTAACTATAGTATGTAGAACCAAAGTTAGCAAGTGCGTATACTACAGTTATCGCTATGAAAAAGGAAATTCTAATTAAATTTGGAAATAAAGTCCGAGAAAGACGGGCTGAATTGGGTTTATCCCAAGAAGAACTGGCAAGTCGCGCCGGCGTTCACCGTACTTATATAGGCATGATTGAGCGTGCCGAAAAAAATATTACCCTCGGAAATATAGAAAAGATCGGAAGAGCACTGAAATTAAATCTAGATGACTTAATGCAAAATCTATGACAGATATGGACGAAAAACAAGCTCAGCTAAAAAAGATAGTTTCTTTATTAAAGGAGGCGCAAAAGCTTGCGACTAAAGTTGGTTTTAACAATTTATTTCAGCCAGGATTAGTTAAAGAGATTATAACCGGTGCGGCTCTCGGACATGAGGTTCATACAACTAAACACGAAGCTGATGCATGGGACCCAAAAGACCCAGGCAAATTATACGAATATCTTTCTTGTTGGGAAGGCGGGACATTTCAACTCGATCGGATGTTTAAAAGTCCCGAAGACAAAAGGAAAAAGTCATTACAAAGAATAATTAGAAATGATTGTTTTTACTGTGTTGTTTTTCAACAAGAGTCGCCATTAGATATTAAAGTCATTTACAAAGTACCTACGGAAAAAATTCTAAAGGAAACGGAAAGGCAATTGACGGTCAGCTCAAACGAAATTTCGCATGTTGGTTTTACCATAAAATGGGCGAAGGCAAATGGAGAGGAAGTTTATACTAACGACAAGGAGGCTTGATTCATTATTGCTTTCTTCTTCCGTCCATTAAACCAGTATTCTTTGAATAGCTCATCAATTTCGTCTTTGAACGCGCCATCTTTATTGTTTAGAATACTTTTTTGTGTAGAAGAAATTCTTGAATGTAGTGCATCTTCTGAGTTGTATTTTTCCAGATAAACTTTCTGGATAGAACCACTTGGAAAAGTCCAATTTGAACTAGACTCTATTTTTTCTGTTGCATATTTGGAATTCAGTAGTGCATGGAGATAATATGCCTCGTCCATATTTTCTAGTGGAATAAACATTACATTCAAATCAGGGATAATGTCCTCAGCGTTATCAATCAAGTAGACTTGAAATTTCTTAGATACGAACTGCCAACCTAATTTTATGGGTGCAATTGTATAGGGACCAATGTTGTAAAGTCCATAAAATGGTTGTCCGTTCAAAAACTTTTTATACCCGCTTCTTTCCACTAACTCATCCTTAAAATTAGAAAAAAAACTAAAAGCATTCCTATACTTTTTCATCATTAAATCTTCCGGAATCGGTTTTGATAGGTTTCCTTTTTGTTGGGGAACAACAATATAATTTTCAATAACTTGCTGAAAGTCGTTTAGATTTCTTGCTCGTAACAAGCGAAATACAAGATCGTTTTCTATCTCGGCCTCTACTTCTTTAAGCTTCTTCTTGCCACAGGTGCCGAGATTTGCAATTCGTATTGAATCGCCCTCTTTCTTAATTTTTCTAACCCAATAAACACTATTTAACCAAGTACAAACACCAGCACGCGCTTTGTATTCACAAAGACCCTCAATTGAATTAAAACATGCCTCTTTACCATTTACCGTTATCAAAGCCCCATTATCCTCGTTATTGACTGGCCTTGCGGTAGTTTCTGTTATTTGTTCATCACGCCCATTCTTTTTCCCATAAATAATTGAATATGGGATTGGATAGGTGGTCTTTTCTCCTTTTAGTGCCTCGAAAATACAGTAGGAGTTAGTAATACCTTGAAAGACTTTATAGTTTGAAAGGTCTTGAATATTGATTATCTTGAACGGCGTATTATTTTTCTTAATATTAAATTGTCGGAATTGTTTGCCTGCTAAATTGCTTTTGAACAAAGAAAGATTGATGACAAATTTAAGTAAACCAGTATTCTTTATGAATTTATCAATAGAATAATAGACAAAATAACTCGATAGATCATCATTGCAAGCACCAAGTGTTTTTCTTGTGATGTTTTTTTCAAAAATATCGTAACTTCTCCAGTCATCTCCCACTAGATTTTGATATTCTTTTGTCATTGATTTCCAGCTAACCCATGGCGGATTACCAATTACAACACCAACCTTGTTTTGAAAATCGGCGAAGTTGCCGCTCGCTATAATCTGACCCTTTTCGTATTGATATTTTTCATTTAACAAAACATCCCCCCAGTAGATCGGGAGAGAGTCTATATCTTTTAAGTGATTTTTGTACTCGTAAAGAATGCCTATCTTTGTAATAAAAACCGAAAGAGGATTTACTTCAATGCAAACAAAGTTATTTATCCTTTTTATACCAAACTTGTTTAGATAAGCGAAAAGGAAAACGCCAAATCCACTTGAATTATCCATCCATATTTCATTTTCATATTTCTTATCTACACCAGAAACCATTCGCTCGGCTAAGGTTAAGGGCGTAAAGTATTCTCCCAAAGGCTTCCTGACTTCTCTCGGAGCAATATCTCTATAGATTTTTTCGAATAAATCATAGGCGTGCTTTATTTTGTCTTCTTTCAACTTTTGGTATTCGTCTTCTATTTTTTTACCGATAGACTTACTTGACTCTATAGAAAAATTATTAATACCGTCCTCAAACAAGCCTTGCCATAAATCCCTTTCAAGTTTTTCTGGAATATCAATATCTTTAATAACCTTTTTTCCGAAAAGATAGACAATCAAATGAATTGCAAACAGAATTTCAAAAAAATCAGCATCGAACTTTTTCTCAAATTCTTTTATGTCTTTTTTTCGATGTATAATCTCCGGATCGATATATTTTGTAAAATAATTTTGCCAAGCTAGATAACTTGGTAATCTTGATAGATTATTACTCAAAATCTCCTTTGCCAAATTAAAAAGTGCTGGGTTTTTCTCGCTGTCAAAATTATATTTTTTGTGCAATGATGTATTCATGATGTGTAGTGTTTTATTCGCTAACTTCAGTATACACACTATATTAGTAGAGCACAAGTGGACAAACTGGGAAACTGTTAAGTCATCGCCAAAAATCCAGTCCGTCCGAGCAAGGGAATGGCGGAAGGGGGGTGTGGGGGGAATTCCGCCATTCCCTTGCAAAAAATAGAGGCCAGTCCCGCCGCCCTGCTCGTTCAGAGCAGAACCCAGCAAAAAAGTTTTCTTTTCCTTTTAGAAGAAAAAATCCGGCGCGCGCACATCAGGAAAAGCGAAGAAAACTTTTTTGCTGGGTTGCGAGTGGTAGCGAGCGGCGGCGGGCTGGCTTCCTCATTGGGGGTTCTCCGCAAAATGGGTTCTGACTTTTTCAAACAAACACCATTGCGCATATTTGGCGCGGACATGAGGAAGTGTGGGACACTTCTGTGGGGGAATCGAAGCCTCTTTGAGCGTTTCCTTAAGCGCGTCCGCGCGATACAGGAAATCCAAAGAGGGGACTGAACCTGTAAGGTTCGATTCCCCCAGGTCCATTTCGCACTTTATGTTACGTGATACACTATTGAGTGCGTATGCCACCACTCTCACCGATTTTGCTTGAGGAAACTGCTCTAAGCGTCATGCTCGGAATCGCACTGGTTCTGTTTGCAATTATGAGCTTCACTTTTTCATATCACTGGAGGCGATTCGGTATCCAAACCGCGTTCTTTTGCAAAATGAATCGCATCTATTTCATTGTTTCAGGCAGTCTAGCAATTCTTTCGATACTCCTTTTTGTGGCAGTTATAAAATCCATGTAACATAGCGCCATATAACATATGCCACCCTTAGAAAGCAATGAAAAGATCTTGCACACAGCGCGCAAGCACTGGTTCCTTCTGGCCGGCGAGATTGTTTTGCTTTGCGTACTTGCTCTGCTCCCAGGGTTGCTTTTATTCACGCCCGATTTGTTGCCCGATGAACTTTTAAGCACACTGAAGGAGCTGGTGCATCTTCAAGGAAATATCACCTTGCTCATTCTTTTCCTTTGGGCACTCGAACTTTTGGCGCTTTGCATCGCTTTCTTTATACTCTGGACTGACTATTATCTTGATGTGTGGTTCGTTACAAATCTCCGTATTATTGCTGTTGAACAGCACGGTCTGTTCAATCGAAGCATATCAACTTTTAGACTTGATATGATACAGGACGCTACAGTAAAAGTTCCTGGGATTTTAGCTACCTTTCTTCGTTTCGGAGCGGTTGAAGTGAGTACGGCGAGTAACGGTTCGTTTCAATTCAAAGGAGCGGCTAATCCGAATTTGCTCAAGGAGAGAATTATTGAAGAGTGCCACAGAGCTCAAAGGGAGAAACAGGAAGTGCACATACGCCGCAATTCGCAGTAGACTTTCACTTTGCAATCGGCTGATGCCTTTCTAGCTATTAGGAACGAAATTGCGCTAAATCTTTTAAAAGTTTAATATCTAGCGATGGGCAAAAACAAAACTTCTAAGAAAGCTGCCGGCGAGAATGCCGGAGTTCTGAAAGCGGACAAACTGGAATCAAAAAGATACTACTTCATCTTTAGGTGACCACTCCCTCTATAACACCACTGGCAATAACAATAACGCTTCCGGGTACAACGCCGGTCGCGCGAACACCACCGGCTCGGCTAATTCGTTTTTTGGATACAATGCGGGATACGATGGCACATCAGCCGCTATTTCAAGCTCCACCGCCATTGGCTATGAAGCGCAGGTGGCAACTTCGTCCTCTTTGATTTTAGGCGGCACGGGGGCCTTTAATACCTGGGTCGGGACTGGGACGACTTCTCCCGCCGCCAAGTTCTCCATCGGCCAGCCGGCCAACACTGCCCAAGGCGGCATCTGGCTCGCCGCAACTGACGGCGACTTTCGCGCGTTCTACATGGATACTTCGGGCGTTATGAACTTCTACGGAGGCGACGGCGGCACCTTAAACACCGCGACTCTCAACGCCGCCGGCGCTTGGACCAACGCTTCCGATTTGGCCTACAAAGAGAATGTCGCCGCTTTGGACTACGGTCTGGAGACCCTCCGCCTGCTTTCTCCCCGTTCTTACACGATGAAGGGCAGCGGCTTAAAGCAAATCGGTTTCGTCGCCCAAGAGCTTGAGCAATTTATTCCCGAAGTTGTCTCCGGCGAAGAGGGAAGCAAGGGCATTTCTTACGGCAATCTTGTTTCAGTCGTGGTGAAAGCGGTCCAAGACCTTGACCGGAGAGTTACCGATTTTGCTTCCACCACCCTTGCCAATGTTTCAACCGGCGCCTCGGCTCTTTCCTCGGCTGTAACGGAGTGGGTGGGGGAGCGGATTACGGTTACAGTTGGCTACATCAAACAGATATTTGCCGACCGTGTTACGACAAAAGAGCTTTGTATTGATGACCTTTGCATTAGTCGCGACCAATTCAAATCATTGCTTGATTCCGCCAACTTACAACCTACGACCAACAACCAACCACCTACAGCCAACGACTTCACCCCACCTACTATCACCATCAACGGCAACAACCCGGCGGAAGTGGAAATCGGCGCAAGTTATGTTGACCTCGGCGCGTCTGTTACCGACGATAAAGACCAGAATCTGGGGTTAAGAGCGTTTGTGAATGGCGCGTTGGTCGGCGACATAAGCTTAATCTCAATAGACACCTCCACCACAACTACTCACACCATTGACTATGTCGCGACCGACACCGACGGCAACACGGCGACCTCAACGCGGACGGTCATAGTATCCGACCCACCTGCGTCGCAGACGGACACAAGTGAGACAGATAATCAGAATAGCGAAGAACCAACCTCAACAAAATCGGCCACAACCACTCCGACAGTTGAATCAACGCCGGCAACATCTGACGCCACTACGACTACGGAAAGTATTTAAAATCAACTCATTTGGCTGAAAAAATCGCCGTTGCGAATTGCCGCGTTTTTCGCTATACTCTTTTTCGTGGCGAAAGATGAAAAAAAGCCAGAGCCGCCTGTTGATTTCAACGCGTGGCAGCTCGCGTGGGAGCTTGGCTACACAATTGCAATTCCGATTGTGGCGCTCGCTCTTGTGGGAAGGTGGATGGATAAACAGCTCGAAACTTCGCCGTGGCTACTCCTTGTGGGGATTGTTCTGTCAATCTTCATCTCAAGCGCGATGGTTTATCGGAAAGTTTCAAAAATTCTTCACTAAACGCTATACGCTAACCGCTAAACGCTTCTCAATATGCACATCAGTATTGTCCCAGAAACTCTTTTCCATATCGGCCGACTTTCTGTGACAAACACACTTCTTACCGCGTGGCTGGTGCTTATCGTACTCGTCATCGGGGCGGTCATTTTTTCACAGACGCTAAAGCGAATGCCAGGCCGCTTTCAAACAGCCATCGAGGCGCTTGTTGAAGAATTGCTCGGTTTTTTTGAGACTATCGCCGGAAGCAGAGAGATTGCAAGGCGATTCTTCCCTCTTGTTGCCACCATTTTCATTTTCGTGCTTTTTTCAAATTGGGTTGGAATTATTCCAGGGGTTGGAAGTATCGGCTTTCGCGAGGCGCATGATGGAAAGGAATCATTCGTGCCGCTATTTCGGTCGGTTTTTTCCGACCTCAATATGACGCTCGCGCTCGCGCTTATAGCCGTAACGCTTAGCCACTTTTTTGGCATCACCGCGCTCGGAATTAAAAATCATGTAGGCAAGTTCATTACCTTCAAGGGTCCTGTAGCGGCTTTCACAGGCCTTCTTGAAATTGTGAGCGAAATCGCCAAGGTTATTTCATTTTCTTTTCGGTTGTTCGGAAACATCTTCGCGGGGGAAGTCCTTCTCACCATTATCGCATTCCTTGTTCCATATATCGCCCCGCTTCCATTCCTTGGACTTGAACTCTTCGTCGGTTTCATTCAGGCGCTCATCTTCGCGACGCTCGCGATGGTGGCGTTTAGTAGTTTCAGTGTGAAGCATGAAGAACACTGAAGTAAAGTTCCCAAAGCACAGACAGTACAGTTTCCAAACAAAGCACAATGGCTCAAATAATTACAAACTAGCTAAACCGTTTGTGTTTTTGGGGTCTGTGTTTTGTGAAGTTTGTTTGGTCTTTGTGTACTGTGCTTTGAGAGGTTTGTCTTACTGTACTTTGTGTTTTTCTGTTTGATGCGTTAAGATAAAGGCCGATTTTGATTATCAATTAATCGTTAATTCAAAGGTATGGACATTTCATCTCTTGCGGCGGCCATCGCGATAGGCGCGGGCGCCATTGGCCCTGGGATAGGCATCGGACTTCTCGCCGGGAAAGCTATGGAGGCAATCGGGCGAAATCCGGAAGCAGCTCCGAAGATTCAAACCGCTATGATTCTCGCCATCGCGTTCGCGGAAGCCATCGCTATATACGCGCTGGTCGTGGCGCTCATTATCAAGTTCGTGTAAGTGCTTAATGCGAATACCGCTAATGAAGAGCGCAAATACCGCAAATAAGAAGTCTTCATTCGCAACATTCGCATACTGATTCGTAGATTCGCATTATGGCTGAATTATTTCACGCGCTCGGCATTGAATGGCCCATACTCATCGCGCAGGTCGTGAACTTCGCGATTCTTTTGGTTGTCCTCTGGAAATTCGTTTACACGCCTGTCATGCGCCTACTTGACGCACGTCGTGAAGGCGTTCTAAAAGCAATTGAGCGAGAAGAAAAATCGGCCATGAAGCTTGCCTCGGCTGAAACCGATAGGAGCGAGATTTTGGCACAAGCAAGGGCAGAGTCGCAAAAAATCATTGACGGAGCGCGACTTGATGGCGAGGAACTGAAGAAAAAGCTTATCGCCTCGGCAAAAGAAGAAATCGAAAAAATGCAAGGATACGCAACCAAAAGACTCCATGATGAGCGTTCAAGGCTTATTACAGTAGTGAAGGGAGAAATCGGGGCTCTTATCGTGGAAACTATTGAGAAGACACTCGGAGATGTTTTGGACGCGAGGTCGCAGGGTAAAATGGTCGAACAAGCGCTAGCCATTTTGCGAGAGCAAAATGGAAGCTCGAATATCGAATCTCGAAATTCAAAAAATACTTAGCACGCAGAATACAAAATAAAAAAAGTCTTTCTGGTTCGGTATTGAATATTCTGTATTTTTCGAAATTAGTGGAATAGTCGCGGAGTAAGCCTGTAGTCGTAGCGGAGTAGTCGTAGACTGACTATCGTAGACTGTAGACTGGTATTCGAAATTCTAAATTAAGATGTATGCGGTATTCCCCACAACAATACGCCAAAGCTCTTTATGAGCTTGCTAAGGAATCTCCGCAGGCAAGACGCTGCGAGACTATAAAAGATTTTTTGGACACCCTCGCGAAAAATGGCGCGCTCGGTCTTCTTCCTGAAATCATGCGCGAGTTCGGGCGACAGACTGACGAAAAAGAGAAGATTCACGAAGTTACTGTTCAAAGTCCGGAGCGTATGCAAACTTCATCTGTCGCGCAAAAACTCCCGTTTCGGGCGAAAGTTAAGTCGGTCCTCGACGTTCGTCTTTTAGGCGGCACGGTCATAGAAATTGATGGACTTCGGATTGATAATTCGGTCAGAATGAGATTGGAAAGAGTTCGACAAGCATTAGTCAGGTAATATCGAATTTCGAAATTCGAATCTCGAAAAATATTCAATACCTAGCATGAGAATGTTTAAGAATTTGATATTTGGTATTTTTCGAAATTAGTGGAATAGTCGTAGACTGGTATTTTGTATTCGAAATTTATGTCAAAGGACATCATTATAGAGCAACTCAAGGAGGAAGTTCAAAGACTTAAGCGCGGACCTGCAACACTGCATGTTGGCGAGGTGATTCGCGCGGGCGACGGCGTGGCGGAGATCAGGGGTCTGAATGATGTTTTGTATTCCGAAATTATAGAATTTGAAACGGGCGATGGCCGGATTTCCGGCATGGTATTAAATCTTGAGGAGTACTCTGTAAAGGCAATTATACTAGGGGACGCCGGAAAAGTATCCGAAGGGCAGAAAGTGCGTAGCACCGGCACTATCCTTTCGATTCCAGTCGGTGAATCCTTGCTTGGGAGGGTCATTGACCCGCTCGGTTCTCCGAAGGACGGAGGTCCCGCCCTCAATCTCGAAAAAATGACGCGGTACAACCTGGAACGCATCGCTCCTGGAGTTATCACGCGTGAATCGGTAAACACTCCGCTTCATACCGGAATTAAGGCGATTGACGCCGTAATTCCAATAGGGCGAGGACAACGAGAACTCATCATCGGCGACCGGCAGATCGGCAAGACGGCCATCGCGATTGACGCCATCATCAATCAGGGAAAGGAGAAGAAATATCGCAAAGTAAAGTGCATCTACGTTTCCATCGGGCAGAAAGAATCAAAAGTGGCGCAAATTGTGGAGAGATTTCGCGAGACCGGCGCGCTTGCCTACACCGTTGTCGTTTCGGCATCGGCATCCGATGCGGCGTCATTGCAGTATCTTGCTCCATACGCGGGTTGCGCAATCGGCGAATATTTTATGGAAAAAGGCGAGGACGCACTTATCGTCTATGACGACCTTTCAAAGCACGCCTGGGCATACCGCCAGATTTCACTTTTACTTCGTCGCCCGCCGGGCCGCGAGGCGTACCCGGGTGATGTATTTTATCTGCATTCGCGCCTTCTTGAGCGCGCCGCGAAAATGAGCAAGGAGTTCGGCGGCGGCTCACTCACGGCGCTTCCAATTATTGAAACCCAGCTCGCCGACATTTCCGCCTACATTCCGACCAATGTCATTTCCATCACCGACGGCCAGATTTATCTGGAGCCGGAGCTCTTTTATCAGGGAACTCGCCCGGCCGTCAATGTCGGACTTTCTGTATCTCGCGTCGGCTCCGCGGCGCAAACAAAAGCCATGAAAAAGATTGCGGGTACGCTTCGGCTTGAACTTGCGCAATTCCGAGAACTTGCGGCTTTCGCGCAATTTGGCCAAGACCTCGATGAGGGTACGAAGAAAAAGATTGACCGCGGACAGCGCCTGTCGGAGCTCTTGAAACAGCCCCAATACGCGTCACTTCCGTTTGAGGAAGAAGTCGTTTCCATTTTCTCCGGCACGGGTGGATTTCTTGACGCGATTCCGGTCGCGCGCGTCCGTGAGTTTGAGGGGAAGCTCCTTGAATTCTTCCGCGAGCGGCACGAAAAAATCCTCGCCGCCATTCGCGACTCCGGCGAGATAACTCCCGAAACCGAAACCGCGCTCAAATCCGCAATCGGCGATTTCGCGAAAAACTACTTCAAGTAACTTCTCTGTCAATCCCGCACAGGCGGGAATCCAGAACATATGAAAGCTTCTAGCAAAATCCTAGTAGGAGTGATTTCCGGGATATTGCTTGTTCCGTCTCTTACCTATGCCGCATGGTGGAATCCATTTACATGGAAACCTGCGACCTGGTTTTCCGAGGATTCATCTCGCGAGAAGCCGCCACTAAACCAGGCAATGTCAACTGTTAACTCAGTTACAGGCACAAGCTCCAGAGATACTGCTACTAAAACTTTTTATACACAGTCAGGTGTAAATGTTCGTAGTTGCCCTGCTATAACCTGCAAAGTAATAGGAGTATTTGGAGTGAACAGTAGCTTTACCTGGGAAAGGCCGATGACAATTGATGAATTGCCGCAATGGGTCGAGGCTACAATGGACCAGGGGGACTATGATCGCGGAGTGAATCCACAGTACAAGGTAGGTTACATCAGTAAGATAAATTTGGGTAGAAACCAAGTTGTGGTTCAAGATAACAAAAGTGTTCCAACGGCGGCCGGCACGCTCTCCACTACTGATAGTAAAGCATCCGGGCAACAAAACTTGGCAGACCGGGCATCTCCTCTCCCCGTTCCTAATCTAACTCCAGCAGACAGCATTTTATGCAATGGTACTTATTGGACTCAATGCCCTACGGGACAGGATTTTGTATGTCCAGCTAGCGGTAATGCCTACTGCCGCTTGCCCCAGCAGCAGACGAACTTGTTGCAACAGAACCCCGTTGTACAAGAGACTACTTCGCGGGCGAAAAAATTGGAAGAAATTGACAGACAGGTTTCAAATGTGAAGCTACAGTATCAGAGAGATTTGCAGAATCTACAAAATACGCTAACTCCTCTCCAGAGGCAGGCTTGGGATACTTACAATAGCGACAAACAAGCTTCTGATGATTATGTCGCGAAAAACCTGAGCGGTGATATAGTTTTCCAAACGGGACAGGCCGCCGCCCAACATCAGAAACACGTAGCCCATGCCCAGTTCTTGGCGGACAAATTGCAAAGCGATGTCTGGATGATTCAAATGGCGAATCAAGAAAAAGATGCGATGATTCAGGCGCTTACTAATGAAGCGAATCAAAAGTTACTGTTATTACAGCGTCAAAGGGAGCAGATAAAATAATCGCATGTCCAACCACTTTAAGATTCCAGACGAGGTAGAACTTGAAATCAGAGAACAATACAAGTCTTGTGCGTATTGCGGCAAGGAAATGATTTTCCCGTGGAGAGGTGACAACAGGCGAGACTCAGCAACTATTGAACATCTAAGCGAGAAACGTCCATTTTATTGGGGCGAGCTTTATCGGGGCAGGAAATTGAGGAAGGAGGGTCTGGTGATATGCTGTGGGAGTTGCAATTCAAGCAGAGGAAGAAAGAAGTTGAGGAAGTGGTTCAAGAAACCATACTGCAAAAACCCGGGTGGTGAGAGGAGGAGAATAATAGATGAAAATTCAGTTGCAAAGTCGGTTAAGGAATACATCCGAAAAAACGAGTAATGAAAATCACCTATGACAAAACAGTCGACGCTCTAAATGTAACGCTTCGTAGAGGTGCGGTGGCGAGGACAATAGAATTTGCTCCCGATGTCATGCTAGATTTTGATAAAAAGGGGAATGTTGTGCATGTGGAAATTATCGGAAGTGGAGAGAAATTTTGATGGAAAAACAAAAATAGTTATGATAAGATACAACCATGACCCACATCATTCTTGATACAAAAATTCGCCACGGAAAACCGACGATTGAAGGCACTCGCATAACCGTCGAGGAGGTGCTTGGCGCACTCACCGGAGGAATGAACTACGAGGAGATAGAGCAGGAATATGGTATTGACCGCGAGGGCATTCTTGCGGCGGTACGGTATGCCGCGGCTTGGATACAGGGAGAGGAGGTGAATACACTCGCTGATGCACGGAAATGAGGATTCTTTTGGATGCGAACATACCATACTCCGCGAAGGAGATTTTTGAAGTCAACAACATCGCGCATGTACGCGATGTTGGTTTAGGCAGTGCCGCTGATGCTGATATTGCGAAGTATGCACTGTCCTCTAAGTCTTTACTCATTATTCGCGACCTCGATTTTGCAAATGTCATTCTGCATCCTTTCAAAACGCACTATGGTGTAGTGGTGCTTCGGGTGCCTTCTCACTTCAAGGCGAAGCATATCGTCTCGCTTCTTAAATTATTCTTTTCGAAAGTCAAAGAAGAAACAATAGTACGACGACTTACAATCCTAGAACCCGGTCGTTATCGCATCAGGGGCTAACTTGTAACTTTCAGCTTGAAACCTTAGACTATTCCAATGGCAACACTAAGAACAATCCGGCTTCGTATAAAGGGCACGAAGAACATCAAGCAAATCACCCGCGCGATGGAGGCGGTATCTGCCGTGAAGATGCGAAAGAGCCAAGGGGTGGCTCTCGCGGCACGGCCCTACGCGACGGCGGCCCTTCGGATGCTTCACAATCTGACCACATCCCAAAAGGCGAGTTTCTCCGGAGACGCGCAGTTCAATCTGTTGGAAACCCGCAAAGTCAAGACGACGCTTCTTGTCGTCGTCACGTCCGATAAGGGGCTTGCGGGACCGTTCAATACCAATGTGCTCAAAAAGGCAGAAGGCTTTATTAAAAGCGCGACCGGCGCGGTCACCATCGCGACGGTGGGGAAGAAAGCGACGGAATATTTTACGCGGAGGAGCCGTAAGCCGGCGCTCTCGTGGACGGGGTTCGGAGATTACGTGGAGGTAAAAGAAGTGGAACCGCTTTTTGACTTCGTGTTCCAAGCTTTCACCGATGGGCAGGCCGACGAGGCGTACATCGTCTACACCAACTTCCTGTCGGCGATGAAGCAGGAAGTCGTGATTCGCAAACTCCTCCCGTTTTCGGAGGAGGGGCTTCTCGCGATGGTGCAAGGCATCGTGCCGGAGAAGGGAAGATTCGCGGACTATAATGCGAATACCGCGAAGGAGAATGCGAATACCGCGAATAATGAATACCTTTTTGAGCCGAGTCCGAAGGAAATCTTTGACGCAATATTGCCGGCGCTCCTGAAAATTCAAATCTATCACGCGATTTTGGAGGCGAACGCCTCTGAACATTCATCCCGAATGATTGCAATGCGGAGCGCGACCGATAACGCAAGCGAACTTATCAAGTCCTACACCGTTTCAATGAACAAAGCCCGTCAGTCGGCGATTAACAAGGAGCTTGCGGAAATTACAGGAGGAAGCGAAGCACTAGCAGTCTAAATCTTCAAGTCTCAATTATCAATTTTCAATCAATTTTCTAATTTTCAAATTTGGAACATTTCGAGCTTTGACTGAAAATTGGAAATTGAAAATTGTTAAATTATGAGTATAGTATGAGCACTATGAGCAACATGCAGTCAACAGCAGAGGGTCGCATCGTACAAATCATTGGTCCGGTCGTAGATGTAGAATTCGGCGACACCATTCCGCCGATTTATACGGCGCTTGAACTGGTGGATGACGGACCCGCCTCCGCTAAAGCTACGGCGAACAGAAAGGTCTTTGAAGTTGCCCAGCATTTGGGGAACGGCCGCGTCCGAGCAATCTCGATGGCCTCAACCGATGGTATGAAGCGCGGCCTCTCTGTGCGAAACACCGGCGCGCCGATTTCGGTGCCGGTGGGGAAGCCAATTCTTGGGAGAATGTTTAATCTTCTTGGAGATGTGATTGACGGAATGCCTGCGATTGATGGAAGAACCGCACGCCTTCCGATTCATCGCAAAGCTCCCGCGTTCACCGAGCAGTCAACCAAGGTCGCCATTTTTGAAACCGGCATCAAGGTCATTGACCTTATCGCCCCATTCATTAAAGGCGGAAAAATCGGTCTTTTCGGAGGCGCGGGCGTGGGCAAGACCGTACTTTTGCAGGAGCTTATCCGAAATGTCGCGACGGTGAACAAAGGATACTCCGTGTTTGCTGGAGTCGGCGAGCGCACCCGCGAGGGAAATGACCTCTACAAAGAAATGAAAGATTCCGGCGTGCTCCCACAAACGGCGCTCGTCTTCGGACAGATGAACGAAGTCCCCGGCGCGAGAGCGCGGGTCGCGCTTTCCGGTCTTACCATGGCGGAACATTTTCGCGACAGCGAAGGAAAAGATGTCCTCCTTTTCATAGACAATATCTTCCGCTTCACCCAGGCGGGCTCCGAAGTATCCGCGCTCTTGGGGCGCATGCCGTCTGCGGTCGGCTACCAGCCGACACTCGCGAACGAAATGGGCGAGCTTCAGGAACGCATCACTTCAACCAAGAAAGGTTCCATTACATCAGTGCAAGCGATTTATGTGCCGGCCGACGACATCACCGACCCGGCTCCCGCGACCACCTTCTCGCACCTTGATTCCACCGTTGTGCTCTCCCGCCAGCTTACCGAGCTCGGCATATACCCGGCGGTTGACCCGCTTGATTCAAGCTCAACGGCGCTTGATGTGAACATCGTCGGTGAGGAGCACTATAAAGTCGCTCGCGAGGTGCAGCGCATTTTGCAACGCTACAAGGATTTGCAGGATATCATCGCGATTCTTGGGATTGAAGAGCTTTCGGACGACGATAAGCTTCTCGTAGAGCGCGCCCGAAAGATTCAACGCTTTCTTTCGCAGCCGTTTAATGTCGCCGAAGTCTTCACGGGAAAGCCCGGTAAATATGTCTCGCGCGCCGAGACGGTTCGCGGTTTCAAGGAAATCATAGATGGCAAACATGATGATAAGCCAGAGGGAGCGTTTTATATGAAGGGGGGGATTGATGAGATGAGTAGCTCGTAGAAGGTAGAGGGTAGAAAAGAGGGGGTCCTTTGGTTTTCACTACCATCTACTTTCTACCTTCTAAATGCTAGTTTTATGGCCGACACTCTTCAACTTAAAATCGTCTCACTCAAGGAAGTCGTCTACGACGACTATGTTGATTCCGTTACCTTGCCGACCAAAGCGGGGGAGATTACCGTGCTTCCGAACCATGTTCCGCTTATCTCGCACCTGTCCAAAGGTAGCATTCGCGCCAGATGTAAGGGGCAGCAAAAGTCGTTTGAACTTGACGGCGGTTTTATGGAGGTGACTTCCGAGAGCCGACTTACTGTTGTGCTTCAGTAGTGGCAATTGGTGGGATACGAAACATTCTTCCTTTTGCTTTAGCAAAATAAGGCGGACAACATTTCCGCCGCGACATCGGCGGACCGGCGCTGGACATATCATGACATTGTCTCGGTTCGTGCAATCTCATAGCCGGCCACCTGTGTGTGGCCGGCCTTTCTTTTGGCAGGGAAAAACGATAAGATACTTTTCACTATGGGCCTGTAGTAAAATGGTATTATGCATCCAATGGTTCACCCGTTAAACTTTTGGAAATGATGGGCCGTTAGCTCAGCTGGTAGAGCGTTCGCATGGCATGCGAGAGGTCAGCGGTTCGAGCCCGCTACGGTCCAAAAGTTATTCGGGTAAGTAGTCGAGTTGGGGTGCAATTTACGGGCAAAATGTTTCATTTTTCGATGAAAAAAATCTTTATCCTAGTGGGGCACCCGGACAGCAATAGTTTAAGCGCGAAATTCGCCGCTGACTATGCGAGTGGCGCGAAGGAGGCCGGACATGATGTTCGCCTTGCGAACCTCGGCGAGCTCTCGTTTAATCCAATTTTGCATAAGGGTTACAAGAAGATGCAGCCGTTAGAACCGGACCTTCTGAAAATTCAGGATGATATCCAATGGGCGAACCATTTCGTCATAGTCTATCCGGCATGGTGGTCCACCATGCCAGCACTCCTAAAGGGTATGTTCGACCGCCTCTGGCTTCCCAAATTCGCGTTTCAGTTTTATGAAGCAGGTATTTTCAAGGACCTTCTCTGGAGCAGACTGCTCAAAGGCCGCAGCGCGAGAGTTTTTGTGCTTTCTGATGCTCCGCCAATTTTGGCCCGCCTCGTCTTTGGCGATACGACCAATGAAATTAAAAAAGGCATTCTATGGTTCGCTGGATTTAATGTTCGCGTGAAAAAAATTGGTCCTCTGAAATTCGTTACAGAAAAAGGGATACGCAAATGGTCGCATACATTTAGCCGGTGGGGCAGGCGAGCTTTCTAATGATTGTTTGATAGTCAAAGTAAATGATTTGGTTTTGTTAGAAATCCGTGGTAATCTGAATACCAGATGTATGACAACGCTAATTGGTTTCGACCGGCTACGGCCGGGAACAACATGGCGGCTTCCGCCGCTTCCGACCGAACAATGCGCAGAGGAGGACGCTGTGCATAGAAAGGTTCCGCCTCAATGGACTTTTGCAAGTGTTTTGGTGGGACACATAGTCTACACAGGCCATCTCGGTAATCCCAAGGCATTCATCAAACTTCAGAAAGAGTACTGGATAAACGAATCTCGCCGCGGGGCGTTTAGGTGTGCGAACGCCATACTCTGCCAGATGGGGGAACCAGTATTCATTGACGAACATGTTGCCATCCTTCGGGCGAATCCACCACAGCGGACACAAGTCCGAAAACTACGGAAGACGTTTTTCGTTGACCTTGGCAGTGGTCAGATCGTTCCAGTGAATGTCGTTCACGAGGATGCCGATGTTTCCGTTAATCCGCATTCGAAAAGCGGCTCTCTCGATTTCTTCGAGGATCCTGCGGCCCCGGCAAGATAGTTTGAAGTCATTCACCACCACCCCCGCGATGCAAAGTGCGCACCGCGGGGATTTTACTACCAGATTTTGATATTCTCCATTTTTACATTAGACTTCTCATACACATGAAGTTATCCATCGGAATTGTCGGTCTGCCGAATGTGGGCAAGTCCACGCTTTTTAACGCGCTTACAAAAAAAGGCGTGCCGGCTGAAAATTATCCGTTTTGCACCATTGACCCGTCGGTTGGAATCGTGCCAGTGCCGGACCCGCGGCTCTCTAAGCTTTCTGAATTTAGCAAATCCGCGAAAGCCATCCCGGCTGTCGTAGAGTTCGTGGACATTGCAGGGCTCGTAAAGGGCGCCTCGGAGGGTGAGGGGCTTGGTAACCAGTTTCTTTCGCACATCCGCGAGACGAATGCCATCGCTGAAGTGGTGCGGGTTTTTGAGGATAGCGACATTATCCATGTTGACGGCAAAGTGGAACCGCTCCACGATATTGAAGTAATAAATCTTGAGCTCATTCTCGCGGACATGCAAGCTGTGTCCAAGCGTCTTTCCAGCATTCAAAAGGATGTGAAAAGCAACAAGAAAGAAGCGATTACCGAACAAGCGCTATTAAAAAAGCTTGAGAAAGTCCTGGAGGCCGGTCAACTGGCATCAGCGGTAGTGACCGACGAAATAGAGAAACCGATTATGCAGCAGCTCAATTTGCTCACCGTAAAGCCAATTTTGTATGTGCTAAACACCTCGGAAGCCGGCAAAAATCGGGAAGAAGTTTGCGCAAAAATTCCCGGCCCATATATCAGTGTTGACCCTGTGTTTGAAAAGGGTTTGGATAACTTGATTAAAAAGAGTTACGAAATTTTGGATTTGATCACCTTTTTCACGACAGGCGAAGACGAAACAAGAGCGTGGACAATCAAGCGCGGTTCTAGCGCGCCGGAAGCGGGCGCGGCCATTCATACCGATTTTCGCGACCGTTTCATCCGCGCCGAGGTGATAGAGTGGGACAAACTGCTTTCTGCCGGCTCTTTAGGTCATGCCCGCGAGCAAGGCCTCCTGCGGACAGAAGGGAGGGGATATGTAGTTAAAGACGGAGATGTCGTGGAATTTAAAATCTAACCGTAGTTTTGTTTCCCCTTTTGGAATCTCAAATCTTTTTTCCTCAAATTTTTTCACGAGCCGTTAACGCAGTAACGAGTGCCTTGAGATAAAACATCATATACAGGGAAATTAAAGGTTGATTTCTCACTGAGGAACACAAGGGTGTAGGTTCCGTTAGGAGGTATTCCACCACATGTTATACCTCCATTCCAATACCAAAACGCGTATGGCCAGGCATTATTCGGATAATTATATCCATGTGGAACCTTGGAGATAAAATTATTTGTTACGAGCGGAGTAAGTGCCGTTTCAAAAGCCGTTGAACCGCCGTAATCATAACCTGAACCGCTAGGATAGGAGCCAAACTGGTCATAATAAAAAGAAAGTGCTGTCTGAAGCTGTTTGAGAGAGGATATATGTCTAGCATCACTTGCCTTCACACGCGCGCTATTTAAACTCGAGAGCACGACCGACGACAAGAGCGAAATGATGGAAATTACCACCAGGAGCTCAATCAGGGTGAAGCCACGTTGCTTGTCTGATTTGGGTTTAAAAAACATTTTAACAATGGATATTGTAAAGTTCCATTTGTATCATTCGCCTAATTCGTATATTGGTATGCTTGTCTCATATTTCTCCCGCCGGCGGACCGACTCTCGATGCGTCTCCTCCCGCACCGCCAGTAAATACTTTGGCGAAAATAAAGATGGAGACAATAAAAGCGACAATGGCAATTGTAATCAAGATATAGCCGGCAATTTTTTCATCGCGAACCCCAAGTTTTCCAAGCAAACGAACCATACCCGGTGTTGCCGGTACGCCTAAAATCTGTCGCGACTGGAAACTGCCGCTGGAACTACCGAATTGCTGGTCTTCCTCAAATTGGACATTTACCATGTTACTCATAATTATATGATGAACTCAGGAAAATGGAAGTCCTAGTCTGTTAAACAACTGTAGTTCCAATCAAAAACGAAGGCTAAACCTTCCTTTACGACATGCATTCACTTGACTGGGGGAAATAGAAACGGCAATATCGTGAGTGGAAAATAGAGGTGTGAATGAAAACGAAATCATTTTTTGTCGGTTTCGCGCTGTGCGCGCTTTTTGCGGGTTGTCGAGGCACCACTGGAGTCGTGGCTAACGCCAAACTAACAAAACCCTCCGAAACCACGCAAGTGGAGCCGCGGTGGCAGAGGGTGAAGATTCAGCCAAAATCAGACCGAAAAATCACATTGTGCCAGAAGCTCAATCCCGTCTGGTGGTTCGGGAACATTGACGCTCCGAGCCCTCCCGAAAAATACAGAACGGGAGAACGAAATCGGCTCTTTCGCTGGCGGATTAGAAATCTCGGTCACAACCTCACCTTTTATGTGATGGGCATTGCCGACAAGGAATCGGAGCGGGTCGGGCGTTACCCCGAGAGAGTGTTCAATCCGAATGGCGGGTGGAATGTGGCTTCCAGCCGATACGGGTTTTTCTGGTTGCCGTTCGCCTCTTATCAACACGGCACCTTCAAGTTTTACCTCGGCTGGCGCGACCGCGGCAACTTCGGTTTCAAACTCAATTTATAGTAGCGCCTCGTTCGTACCACCGACAACAGCGGTTTCGCCCCCGCTGTTTTTTTAAATACTCCTCTTTTGGGGTGGCCATATTTACTTATACATAAGTTCCAGAATTAATTGCAACACCTAAAACAACCCACCACCAAAGAAAGATGAGGGAGGAAAGGGAAATGTAAAGGATGTGGAATACAAGGAGAAGAAGTAAATATAAAAAAAGCCGGCCACTTTTGACTGCGAGGTCATTGGCAGCCGGTATGTCGTAAATTGAGATCAGGGAGATGAAATTGGCCATTTTGGACATTTCTCCACAGCACGCCTTACTTCTGCCACAGTTACGTGTATGAAGTATTTCTCAAAACAGCGGGGGCATTCAACAATGAATGATCCAATCACTTGATTGTCACTTCGGTGAATGCCAGAACGCATTGAACCGAAAGGAATCTCCATCGAAAATCCAATCACAAACCTATACAACCCGTGAGGATTATCCAGAAGTTCCTCCGGATAGCAGGCTCTTTCATTGCAATGGGGACATTGCCATCCACTATGCTCCTTAATGGCAGTATTGTAAGTCGCTCCCCATGCCTTGGGAATAATGAATTTTTCTGTCATTCGAACCTCTTTGCAGAATTTTGTTTTTGGTTAGGGTGAGTTACCCTAAACTTCTATTTTCAGATTAGCATGGTGGCGTGGCGGGTGTCAAGTGTGGCTGATAAGCATTTCTGTTATCATTGCTGATATGGATTTTTCTGGGGAAATCAAAAAAATAGACGAACTCAAAACCGAAATTAACGCACTTGGGCCACTCGACCCGGCGCTCATTAAAAATCTAGACGATTGGTACAGAGTAGAACTGACTTATACTTCCAACGCCATTGAAGGCAACACTTTGACACGGCAGGAAACGGCGCAGGTGATTGAAAAAGATATTTCAGTGGAAGGCAAGACGCTGAACGAATTACTGGAAACCAAAAATCATTCGCGGGCTGTAGATTTTGTCGTTGATTTCGCCAGAAAAAATAAAACTCGCGGCGCTGTGACTTTGCCAGTGATTTTGGACATTCACAAATTGATTCTTCAAAAAATTGACGACGCCAATGCCGGAAAACTGCGGACAGTGCCGGTTAGAGTCGCCGGCTCAATGGCGATTTTCCCAAATCCGGTCAAAGTTCCCGATGTTATGAAAGAGCTAATCGTTTTACTCGCCGAAAATCACTCTCATCAGGCGGCAAAAGCGATTGAGGCGCATTATCGGCTGGTGTCAATTCATCCTTTCACCGACGGCAACGGCCGCGTCGCGCGGTTGCTCATGAATTTGGTTTTGCTGCAAAATAATTTCCCGCCGCTTATCGTGCCAAAAGAATCTCGCCGCGTGTATATTACATCTTTGGAAAAAGGACAAACTACCGATGACACCGGCGATTATTATAAATTTATGTACGAGCAACTGATTATTTCTATGGAGCAATATCTGGAAATGGTCAAAGGAAAAAATAGGGACTGAAAGATACCTGGTGTCCATTTACAGCAGCGCCTCGCTCGTACCACCGACAACAGCGGTTTCGCCCCCGCTGTTTTTTTAAATACTCCTCTTTCAAGGCGGTCTTATAGCTACATTCAATAAGTAATTGCAACGCCTGTTTTCTCCAATAATACTTCAAGAGGAGTCTTTCCTCCAAATCTCTTCCTCGGCCTGGTGTTGAGAAGATATTCAACTCGCCGTATTTCTTCTTCCGTCACGGTGGCAAAATCGGTCTTTTTCGAGAAGAACCTTCGTACCAGTCCATTGATATTCTCATTGGAACCTCTTTCATGTGAACAGTACGGATGGGCGAAGTATACTTTCAACGGAAGGACGCCTTCTATCTTCTCCCATCCGAAATTCTCCGTCCCTCTGTCTCTCGTTAATGTCTTCAGGTATGGGGAAGGAATCGAGGACAGTCTTTCACAGATGACTCTGGTGGATTCTGCGCTTGTGCCGTCTCTCATCCAACCAAGAAACACTACTCCGCTTACTCGTTCATTCACAGATTTTATTCTGGCGGCGCTTTGTCTTGAAACTATCGTATCGTCTTCAAAATGACCGACTTCTTTTCTTTCATCCGCAGTTGACGGTCTGTTCTCAATTGACGGCAAACTCTCTAACCGTTCAATCTTTTGGGCCTTCCTCGCTCCTTTTGTGCTTCTGCGGCTACGTCGTCTCGGTAAACACCTTCTCAAATCCTCACATCCTTCTTTTGCCTTCCCGCTTCCTCCGCGTCTAATTTGCGCGTAGACGAATTGATATATGGCTTCGTATGAAATTGTTTCCCCTCTGCAGTCTATCGGCAGTCGGAGAGAAATCTGTTCCGGAGACCAGCCCAACTTCATTTTGTCTATGACGTATCTCCGGACGGTCTCGTTTTTCAATCTCTCCCTTCTTCCTCGGCGTTTATCTCGCGATAATGACTTCAAATTGGCCTGATATGCCTTGTACCTACCAAGACCTTTGCTCGGACGGCCGCCTATTTCCCTTGAAACAGAGCTTTTACTCCTCCTTTTGCCCAAGATTTTGGCAATTTGAGCCAAACTCTTGCCCCGACTGTAATTAATTTCAATCTGAACCCTCTCGTTTAGATCAAAATGGCTGAAATTCCTTCGCTTTTTCTTGATACTGTCTTTTTTCATACGCTTGATTTTACCTCAAGCGTTGCATTTCATTGTTGAACTCGCCATACAAATTATTGACTTTACGCATTTTGGGCGTATTCTTGTGGAAGAACCAAATTCCTATGTTCTTGTTTTTGAAATCTACCGCCCTTATCGCCGGACTTCTCATTTCCGGTTACATGCTCCTTCGGATTGGGTCTGGGCTGGTAGCAGGCATTAAGCCGCGCCAACTCGCCCTTGATGTTTTGTTTCTGCTCTTGGGCCTCGGCCTATCCCTAGGCGCTATTGTCAGCCTACTTTTTGTCAAGCCGTTCTGAAAAGGGCGGCCCTTTTCTTTTTTCGCGAAAGTATTACCATTACCCACCAGATTTAGTCGTCAGTTTCAAACGAACAACCTATTCAACCAATGGAGGCCCCATGTCTCAATCAGAAAATCATCGGCAGTTCCGTTTCCTTTCGTTTCTATCATTCTTGAACTTTGCCATCGCCCTGCCGCGCACTTTCGCCGGCGAACTCAATCCCACCAACCCGCCGGTTTCTCTGGCGTTGACCTACGAATTTAGCCAGCGGCTCAAGGACTACGAGCCGGCTTCCGGATTCGCGGGGAAACTTCAGGAGCGACTGTTTTTCAACGGCACGAATCGTTTTGACGCGATTACCGCTCTCCGCTACTTGGAAAGGGATAATTCCGACGGCGGATTATTTGCCGATTTGCATCACTCGCGGATGGAGCGAACTTTCCACGACAGCTTGGGACAGGCGGCGCGCGAATGGATGCTTGAAACGCCCTTCACGGGCTGGTTCTTGACAGAGGTTCGCGAGATGACATCCGATGCGTTTGCCCGCTCATTTTCCCGAACGGTTTCGGGACGCGAGGAATTGGACAACCTGGTGAGCCCGTTTGGCGACCGAGAGGAGAGAGTGACGCTTGACGGCGGGCGGATTCGCCGGGGATTTAAGCTGAGCTTGCGGCCATTTCGCACCAGCCCTTATGTGTCAGGCACCTACGGTCTTCAAGACGGAAACGGCGGGGGATTGGCGGCGTTAAGCGTTCGCTATTACGCCCACGACTGGAACCCCGGCAATCCGATTGCGGAACTCTTGGCGCGAGTGCCACTTCATGTCGGCCATTGGGTGGCCGCAACCGGCGTTCGCTACGAACCGGAACGAGTCGGGCGCGACAGTGGTTCGTATGTCTTCGGTTTGGAAGGTCGAGCGGCTGGCGGCAGTTTGTTTCTCCGCGCCGATTCCTCCGGCGGAATCTTTCTGTCGTTCTCCAAGTTCTTTTAGGTCTTCGGAATTAAACCGAATTGGCGAGGTTGAGCCTCGCCAAATTGCGGCATTGTCCACCAAACTCATTTTGGTGGATTTTTTTCTTGTTTGTGGTAATTTGTGGGGAGGACAATCATCAGCCAACGGATGGCACTTTGCAACTAAAGCAGCCTAAAACAACATATTATGAAGATGAGCGAAATTCCCAAGCAGATTTTCAGTGAATATGCGACTGAATACGCAGCCAAGATATTTCCAGACGAGCATCTTGGCGGGACTCTGACAATTGCACCTATGGAGGAATGGAATTGCTACGCGGTTTTTGGGGATCACCCCAGGCTTAATTGTTCATCGTTTAGCATTTTCAGGGACGCCGAGTTGGCCTTCAAAGGTCTCTTCCCAACATGCTCCGTGCAAGTCGGCCCGCACAATGCTGGATGGGACAAAGAACAAGGCGCATGCCGTCAAGAACTTAAGGCCAGTTTCTCGGTCAGAAATGCACCCCTTCCGTTTCAAGTGGAGGAGCTACGATTGATTCGGGAGATTCGAGAGCGACTTGAGGTTTTGGAAAAAATCGCGGAGCGAGAAGAGTTCACGGAGTTCGCGTTTGACCTTGTTGAGTGACCATTCCTTCCAGTTTTCAGCCAAACTTCGGCGCGCCGAAGTTTGGCTATTTTTTAACCAGAAAAGCTAAAAGAAAAGTTGTTTGATTTTTTCATATGGTTGTGCTTATATAATGCCAGATGGGTTGGATTGGCGTCTGGCTCTTTGAAATGTCCTGAAAAGGGACCGTTTCCTCGCAAGGAAGCGTGACAAAAACCGTTCCCCGAAAGGGAGCAAAACCTGAAAGGTTTTATGAGAGAATTACTGCGTGTTACCCAGCAGATAGTTGGAACATTCGCGTTAGTGTCATTTATTCTGATGTCAATGGCGTTTTTTTATGGCACTGTTGCGAAGGAGATTATCCTGCGAATGTGGATGGAAGAATTAGATTCAAATCTGCTCTTGTTTTTGTTGTTTTGCTGTCTGTCAGCAGCTTTCGTGTCTTTCTATGTTTTTTGGATAAACGCTAAACAATTAGTGCAGAAATGGGATAAATGTAGCGGGCTCCACCATTGGACGGAGTTGCCCAAAGGAGAAGGAATTCAGGTTGTCGCTCGTTCTAGTGTCTATGGAAAGACCGTGCTTGGGGTTGACCGTGTTGAGATGAGTGGTGAGAGCAGGTTTGACCACCAGTGGTTCGTTCAGTTTGATGTTCTGTTGCGACCAGAGATTAACCACGAATGCATGGCCGTCATTGTCATTTTAGACGATGAGAAGCAATTTCTCCATTGGCACAAGCAGGCAGGAGTCATTCCTATTTTTGTTAGGGATTTGAAACCATGTGTGCCTGCGCCAGATTCCAAGGGGGGAGAAGCAGTTTCGGTTCACCAACCAGCATGACCCTTTCAGTTTTGCGCCGACTCCATGACGGGGTCGGTTTTTTGCTTTTAATTTTACCAGAATACGAAAAGCGTATAAATTTGATTGCCCTATAAATTTGTGCTAAATTACTGTTGGTTTCGCGTTGGATGGCTACTCCGATATTACATCGGAGAGGAAAGTCCGAACTGTCACTTCGCCGCAAGGCGGGTTAAAAGGGTAGCGGGTAACGCCCGTCGCTACGCGTGCAAGCGCGAGTAGAGGTGCGAACAGAAACGACCCGGTTAAGTCCGGCTGAAACGGCTAAATCCTTACCTGTCAGCAAGGCCGTGTCCCGATGTAAAAATCGGGGAGTGCCGCTTGACTTCAATGGCAACATTGGAGCTAGATAAATGGCCATCGTCCCGATGTAAAAATCGGAATACAGAATTCGGCTTATAGACGCGAAATCAAAAATCGCCAAGACCCGCCGATGAGGCGGGTTTTGCGTTTCTATTTTGCCGCGCTATACTTCAAGCAATTACCAGCCAATTAAAAAACTATGAACCCAATCAAAACCACGCCGAAGGATTTTTTCCTTCAAGTCGGAACAATGGCAACGCTCTATGTTTCCGCCGTCAGCATTATCAATCTTTTGTTTCAGACGATTAACTATGCTTTCCCCGACAAGCTCGCCTATTACGGAGACCCGTATTCCACCGGCATTAGATGGGCAATCGCTTCGCTCGTTATTATCTTCCCGCTCTTTCTCGCTCTCTCATGGCTTGGCGGAAAAGATTTTCGGACGACTCCGGAAAAAAGGGAACTGCCGATTCGGAAATGGCTGATTTATCTCACGCTCTTTGTCGCCGGTATCGCCGTCATCGTTGACCTTATTGCTCTCGTCAATATTTTTCTATCGGGCGAAATTACCACCCGCTTCATTTTGAAAGTGCTCACGGTGCTCATCGTTGCCGGCGGCGTGTTCGGCTATTTTATTTACGATTTAAGGCGGAAGGACTCGGCGGGACGAAAAGATAAAACTTTCGCTTGGATTGCGGCCGCGCTGGTGCTCGCTTCAATTGTCGGCGGCTTCGCCATTATGGGCTCACCTCAAGCGGCGCGCGAGCGGCGCTTTGACGACAGAAGAATTTCGGACCTCCAAAACATTCAGTGGCAGATTGTGAGTTATTGGCAACAGAAGGAAAAATTCCCCAAAGGACTTTCGGAACTTGAAGATTCAATCGGCGGCTGGCGTTCGCCCAAAGACCCGAACACTGACACGGTTTACGAATATATTTTAGGCGAGGGAATGTCTTTTCAACTTTGCGCTAACTTCAGCCGCTCCACGATAGGGGAGCAGGATAAATTAAAAGGTCGCGGCGGTTATGTCGGCGAAGGAGGCATTTCATATCCGGTGGCAGTTCCGGCGCTAGTTTATGACGGAGTTGGAGTTGGCATTTCCGACAACTGGGAACACAGCACCGGCCGCTTCTGCTTTGACCGCGTCATTGACCCCGAGCGCTACCCGCCCATCAGCAAGGTGCGCAAAATTTAATCTCAATACCCCACTTGGGAGCTCAACTCCCAAGTTGAAGCGGGCACCTTCATCGACTCTTGCGCAATCCTAAATGTATTGTAATATGCGTGGCAGTACCTACCGCATGGCAGGCGCTGTTGTAAGTCGTACCTTGATGTAAGCCCTCAAGTTTGGCCCTTAAACAAAGCCAAACTTAACAAGAAAAAGGACACTTGTGTCCAACAAATCAAACTGTCAGAAAGGGAAAAGGGGATTCACGCTCATTGAGCTTCTGGTCGTCATCGCTATCATCACCGTTCTCGCGGCGCTCATTGCGCCCGCGCTTGGGAGCGGCAAACGGTCAGCCAAGCGGATTGGCTGTGTTAACAACATCCGACAGCAAACCCTCGGCAGTTTCGATTACGCCGCCGAGGACGAGCAGAGGGCGTTTATGGGAACGCGCGATGCGGCTGACGCGGACATGAACTGGCTTTATCCGCAGTATTTGTCCGCTATCCGGGTGTTTCAGTGTCCGGCAACAAGAAACTTCATTCGAACCGGCCCTGACCAAGAGCGGTTTGTGGCAACGGAAGAAGATGTTCGCACGGACTATAAGCGGCGGCTTCACGGAAGAGAAACGGTGTTGAAAGACCTTACGCATGCCGCTTTCTCAAGGGACGGAGTCGGCACGAGTTATTACGCGTACGGGTTCATGCACACCTACGGGAGGTTTGACATGGGCGATGTGCGAACCACTTACCCATATCAACTGTTCCCGGGAATCCTTAAGACCGAGGACAATGTGGTGGGATGGCGGCACCGGAACAACAGTTTCGGTTTGCGCAACACCATCGTCGGGCCGGACAAGATTTTCCACTTCACTGACCAGGACACTGGTTCGGGAATTGATGATTTTCCGGACCTGGGCGACCCCCATAGGGCGGGAGCCAATGTCGGCTTCACGGACGGCCATGTGGAATTTGTGCCGGCCCGCGAGTTTATCTATCGTTTTGAACTTTCGGGCGATATGGGAATAGACCGAGCCGGGTATACTCACCGACCGCGGCCGGTTACAGGCGCGAGATAAGTAATTGGGAATGGTTGGGAATGGGAGAAAATCTCAATCGGTTTCAGTTCGGCGCGAGCTCTCGCTCGCGCCGATTTTGTAAGTTGGTCGACTTACGAAGTCGGCCAATAAGTTTTTGAAAGGACTTTGCTGAAACTTTCGGAGTTAAAAAATGAAAAAGAAAAAAAGCCGGCGCGCAGCGTCGGCTTTGGTGTTAGCAGAAAGATTCGCTCTGGAGCTAGAGCAGTACTCCCGCACTGGCGGAGAAACGACCTCGCGCAGCTTCGACTATTTTTCCCGAAGCCGCAGTAATTCTCACAGTTCCTTTCGGGGCGGCACCATCCTTGAATCGGACTCTGATTCTTGCTCCGGTTTCTGCCTGTGCTAAAGCACTGGTGTTGGCCATCAAGAAATGACCATATCCTTTGAAAGAGAATATTCTCGTTTTCATTTGTTTCTTTATGTGGTTGTACTTTCGGGAAAAAGATACAGCATAAAGTCAATTTTGTAAAATCCGGAATATGCTGTAATATTTTCCTTATGCGAGAGTACGACCACAAGAAGATAGAGAAAAAATGGCAGAGGGTTTGGAAAGAAACCGGCTTGTACAAAACCAGAAAGCTTGAGGCCGCCTCGTTTGCCCGTCAGGGACTAATTAAGGATTCCAAGTTCTACATTTTGGATATGTTCCCATACCCCTCTGGAGAGGGACTCCATGTGGGACACCCCAAGGGCTACATTGCGACTGATGTGGTGTCGCGGATGAAACGGATGCAAGGAAACGCGGTGCTTCACCCCATGGGCTTTGACGCCTTCGGGCTTCCGGCAGAAAACTACGCTATAAAAACCAAAACCAATCCGGAGACGGCCGTTAAGAAAAATGTCGCCCGATACAAAAAGCAACTTGAGCTTCTCGGGTTTGACTATGACTGGTCGCGGGAGATTAACACCACCGACCCGAACTACTACAAATGGACGCAGTGGATTTTTCTAAAACTGTTTGAGAAGGGATTGGCCTATCAATCCAACGAGCCGATTAACTGGTGTCCATCATGCAAAACCGGTCTCGCCAATGAAGATGTGGAAGACGGAAAATGCGAGCGGTGCGGCACGCCGGTTGAAAAAAAGAAAATCCGCCAGTGGGTTTTGAAGATTACCGACTACGCAGAGCGGCTTCTTTCCGACTTGGACAAACTCGGCTGGCCGGAAAATATTAAGGAACAGCAGAGAAATTGGATAGGGCGTTCCGAAGGAATGCTCTTTAGGGCGCCAGTCAAAGACACTAATCTAAAAATACAAACTTTCTCGGCGCATTTTGAAGCGTTCGCGGCCGATACTTTCGTCGTCATTGCCCCAGACCATCCATTCCTACCAGAATTGGTTAAAGGGACGCCGATGGCCGCGTCAGTTCTTGATTTTGCGCAAAAACTTCTTGAGAAAAGAAATGCTGCCGGTTATGAGGAGAAGGAGCTTGAGGGCATTTTCACAGGACGCTTTATAGTTGACCCAGTCGGAAATGGCGACTTGCCGATTTGGGTGGCAAGTTACGCGCTGGCGGATTATGGCACAGGTATCGTGAAGTGCTCCTGTCACGACGAGCGTGACTTTAAGTTTGCCAAAAAGTACGGCTTACGTTTGAAGCCGGTCTTGTTTCCGCAGGATACGAAACTTCGGGGGAGAGTGGAAAATCTTGAAATATGTTTTACCGATATGAAAGAAGGTATTTTGTCAGAGCCAAAGGAGTTTGACGGTAGAAGGGCGCGAGAGGCGAGAGGAGAAATCATCAATTATTTGGAGAGAAATAAAATTGCCGCACGAAAAATAACATACCGTTTGAAAGATTGGGTGTTTTCAAGGCAGAGGTATTGGGGAGAACCGATTCCGCTGATTTTTTGCGAGACTTGCAAAAAACAAGCGGAACTAAACGCTAAACGCTACACGCTAAATGCTGGCGAAACGCTGAATCCTGGATGGATAGCGGTACCGGAAAAAGATCTGCCTGTAAAATTGCCGCGAGTGAAATACTACGAGCCAACGGGAACGGGGGAGTCGCCTTTGGCTGGAATAGAAAAGTGGGTCAATGTGAAGTGTCCGCGATGTGGGGGAAAAGGGAGGCGCGAGACCAATACGATGCCGCAATGGGCCGGCTCGTCTTGGTACTACGCCGCTTATTGCATAAGCGGAAAGCACAAATCACAAGCACCAAATTCCAAACAAATCCCAAATCTCAAATCACAAAGATCCAAACATACACTTCAAAAATGGTTGCCTGTGGATTTGTATGTCGGCGGAGCGGAGCATGCGACGAGACACTTAATTTACGCGAGGTTTTGGCATAAGTTTCTGCAGGATATCGGAGTTGTTTCCACACCCGAACCATTTATGAGATTGCGCCCGGTCGGCCTTATCATGGGCGAAGACGGCCGGAAAATGAGCAAGCGGTTCGGCAATGTGATTAATCCGGACGATATTGTTGGGCGTTTCGGCGCCGATTCTTTGCGCGTCTACGAAATGTTCATGGGGCCATTTGACCAAGCAATCGCCTGGAACACGGACGGAGTAGTGGGGGCGAAAAGATTTTTGGAGAGAGTGTGGAGAATAGGCATGAAGCTCCAAATTCCAAATTCCAAATCACAAACAAATTCAAAATTCAAAATTCAAAATTCAAATGGGAGCAGCCAGTTGCAAGTTCTACTGCACCAAACAATCAAAAAAGTAACAGGAGATATTGAAAACCTGCGGTTCAATACGGCAGTGAGCGCGCTTATGATTCTTGCCAATGCATTTGACAAAGAGCCGACCATCAGCCGCGCTGATTTTGAGATGTTTCTCAAGCTTCTCGCACCGTTCGCGCCGCATATCTCCGAGGAGCTTTGGGCTAGTTTAGGCAATAAGAAGAGCGTTCATTTTGAGCCATGGCCATCCTATGACGAGAAGGTTGCTGTAAGCTCTCCTGTCACAATTGTCGTGCAGGTTGGCGGAAAGACTCGCGGAAGCTTTGAGGCGCAAAGGGGGGAATCAACGGAGAAAATTAAATCCGAAGCCCTTAAACTTCCATCTGTGCAAAAATGGACGGAAGGCAAGACTATTCGCACAGTAATTACAGTACCCGATAGACTGGTGAATATAGTTGTGTTATAATGATTTCGCAACATTACATCCCAACTTTACCTGTGAGTCTTCGAACAGTTGTAAAGTTGAGGATCTCCCAATTTTGTTTGCGAAGGGCGAGTACCTCGGAAGCCCTCGGTATCCTCAAAAACCATAGTCGCTTCGCTCCTTGATTTTTGGGAAGTGAGCAATTACAAAATTGAGGATCCCGAATCTTCGAGGGGCAAGAGGCCTTGCGAGGGACAGAAAATTGGGCGCCTCGTAAGACCTCGGCATCCTCAATTTTGCAACCATGCCGAAGCATGGGCAAAATTGGGACTTGACAGAGATTGTGGGTATGTTACAAATACATGGCCGGAACATCTTTAATCTACTATACACAAATTCACACCGATTTTGACATTTTCTGCAGACGTTATAATATGAATTGACTTTCGGGGACATTCTCCTTATTTTATTATCAAAAATCAGAAACGTATATGACAGCAAAAACCATTACATCATCCCCAACTCTAACATTTAAGCCAAAGCAGGTGGCTAGGCGCCTGCTTACAGCTCTCCCAGAACGCGCCAGAGATGTGGTCGTGAGCCGCTATGGCCTTGGAGAATCACAAAAAAAGATGACTCTTGAGGCCATCGGCAAGAAATATGGAATTACGCGCGAGCGCGTCCGTCAGATTGAGAATCACGCGCTTATGAGCATCCGAAAATCGGCCGCGTACAAAAGTGCTAAGCAAACTCTTATAGAGCTCGAAGAGCTCGTTCATAAGCTTGGTGGAATCATCGCGGAGGATGAGCTTCTTTCGTATGCGTCAGGAGGTAAAGGCACTCAAAACTATATCCATTTTTTGCTTATCGTTGATGAATCGTTTGAGAAGGAAAAGGAGGACGAACATTTTAAACATCGGTGGTATATTGACAAGACACTCGCGAATAAAGTGCATGAGGCGCTCCGAAAACTCTACAAAGGTCTCAGTAACAACGACTTGGTTTCAGAGCTTGATATTATCGCTCAATTTCTAGCGCATGTTGAGGACATTTCCGAGCATTTGAAGCATGAAAGCGTTGTACGCCGATACCTTAATTTATCCAAGCTGATTTCTAAAAACCCGCTTGGCGAATGGGGGCTTGTAACTTCGCCAAATGTTCGCGCGAAAGGTATGCGCGACTTTGCGTTTTTAGTACTTCGAAAGCACGGTTCGCCGATTCATTTCCGCGAAGTCGCGAAATCCATAGAGAAATTGTTCGGCAGAAAGGCACATGTTGCGACGACCCACAATGAACTTATCAAGGACCCGCGATTTATCCTTGTTGGAAGGGGCCTATACGCGCTTTCCGAGTGGGGCTACATGAGCGGAGTAGTCAGGGATGTGATACGAAAAGTGTTGGAGAAAAGCGGGCCGCTCACCAAGGAGGAAATTGTTGGTAAAGTACTTAAGGAACGCTATGTCAAGGAAAATACAATATTGGTGAATTTGCAGAATCTCAAATTCTTCAAAAAGGACAAAGACGGCAGATATTCGCTGGTTCAGTAGTCAAATGAGAAACCCCCGTACACAGCGGGGTTTTTCTTTTCCATCGCGCGGCTGGTATACTTGAACAGCTACTTAGCTTTTTAGCTTACTAGCTTTTTAGAATCTTCTAGAGAGCTAGGAAGCTAACTTCCTAGGAAGCTTATTTATGGCACACCGACACAGCTTAGGACACAGAATCGCGCACTACGTTGAAGAACTCGCGGAAATCGCGGGGGAGTTCGTCTATGACATAGTAGCGCCGCCTCGAGGACACCACCTTGTAACATGGTTTGTGCTCTGGGGTTCAGCGCTCATGACGGCCGTAATAGGTTGGTTTGTATATTCCGCGGGAATTAGAATCCCAATAAGTCCATTGTGGCGCGAAGTGTTCGGCTTTATATATACATGGTATCCAATTTGGCTTCCGCTTCTTCTCTTACGGGTACTCGTTGAGTTGTGGATGAAATATATTCGTCTCGACTATATCAAGAAGGCGGGCGAGGTACTTCTTGAAATACGAGTGCCAAAGATTATCGAGAAGACTCCTAGAGCAATGGAGCTCTTCTTTATGGCTATGTATGAAACGGGGGCCGTTGAATATAACGAAACTTACTTTGAAGGAAAGGTTCGGCCTTGGTTCTCGTATGAGATTGCTTCATTCGGGGGAGATGTGCATTTTTATGTCTGGACACTCTCGAAGTACAGGAATGTGCTTGAAGCTCAACTGTACGCGCAATACCCAACCGTGGAAGTAGTCGAGGTAGAGGATTACGCTAAGAAAAAAGTGTACAACCCACCGCGCAATTTCATGTGGGGAACCTATTTTATTTTGCAAAAGCCCGATGTCTATCCAATTATGACTTACGTGGATTATGGCTTGGATAAAGAAACCGAAGAAGAGTACAAGGTTGACCCGCTTTCAACGCTTCTCGAGTATCTCGGCTCAATGAAAAAAGGCGAGGAGGTATGGATTCAAATACTTGTACAGGCGTACAAAAAACGCGGTCTTAAAGAGGGGCAGTGGTACAGCGACAAAGACTGGGTAAAAGAAGGCCAAGGGGAAGTCAACAAGATTATGAAGCGCGACCCCAAGACTAAGAGTTCGCGCAAGCAGACCGCGACCGGTTTCCCGATTATCCCGACTCTTACGGAGGGAGAGAAAAAGCAGGTAGAGGCAATTGAGAGGAGTCTAGACAAACGCTCTTTCTGGTGCACGGTGCGGCTATGCTATCATGCCGAAAAGGAAGTGCTTCATCTGCGCTCTTCGAGCGTGTCCGGGCTTCTTGGAACATTTAGAAAACCATTCAACAGCAACCTTCTGAACGGTTTTAAACTCGGATGGTACACTGACATAGCCGACCCGACAAAGGATTTTCTCTTTTTGTTCGGACTGAAAAATTGGGCGATGAATATATTCATTCCAAGATACGCCAAGTTTTTTATAGATGCTTTCAGACGCCGTTCTTTCTTTTACGCTCCTTATCGTAACTGGAAATCCAAACCCTATATTCTGACGTGCGAAGAGCTAGCCACCGTCTTCCATATTCCGGGCCAGGTTATCACTACTCCGACATTCGAGCGCATCCCGTCAAAGAAGGTGGAACCGCCGGCAAATTTGCCGATTTAATAATGAAGCATGAAATATGAAGTATGAATGATGAAGTACGAAGTCAGAAAGACAAGGGAACAAACGAAGGGGCAAAAAGAGTTGATTCGGCGCTTGATTTTCTCCTAACCCCCCAACAGAACGCCATTCCGATCCCCGCGCCAGTGCAAACACAAAGCCGGTTTCGGCTTTTTCTGTATTTCGGAGGAGTTTTCCTTGTGACGCTTTCTATTCTGCATATGTTGTGGTGGCGGGCTCCCCGAGAATTTCCGGCAGAAGCGCAGATAGGCGTTCCAAACGGCATGACGATAGGGAATGTGTCAAAACTTCTTGCGGAAAAGGACATCATCCGTTCCCCGTTTTGGTTCAAGGCGTGGAGCGTGCTTCTTGGTGGGAAGACTGGACTGAAGGCGGGAGAATACTATTTTTCCGAGCCGATTTCGGTTGCTGGACTTGCGTGGAGACTCTCCCGCGGCATTGAGCAGCGAAAGATTGTGCGCGTTACCGTGCCTGAAGGTCTAAGCAACAAAAGAATCGCGGAGATATTTTCAAACGCACTTTCCGATTTTGACGCCAAACGCTTTCAGGAACTTTCGACAAGAAAGGAAGGATATCTTTTTCCAGATACATACATTTTCCCTGCAGGCGCCACCGAGGAGGATGTCATAAAGGAGATGGAGGAAAACTTCGCGAAGCGCATTCTTCCTTTGCAGACGCAGATACGCGATTTCAAACGCCCGCTCAAAGACGTCCTCATTATGGCATCTCTTGTTGAGGGAGAGGTGCGGACTACGGAAACGCGAAGACAGGTATCAGGAATCTTATGGAAGCGGCTACAGCTTGGAATGCCGCTCCAGGTTGACGCTGTTTTTCCATACATCATTGGCAAAAATACGTTTGAGGTAACGACGGACGACCTCAAGATTGATTCGCCGTATAACACATATTTGTATGTTGGCCTTCCGCCTGGTCCAATAAATAACCCAGGTCTTGACGCGATAACCGCGGCAATCACGCCGACACCCTCAAACTTCCTGTATTATTTGACCGACTTAGCGGGGCAAATTCACTACGCGGCAACGCACGCGGAGCATCTTATCAATCGGGCGAAGTACCTTGGAAAATAACTCATAACTGGTACTGAATAACTGTCACTAAATATTATCCTACGCGTACACGCGGGCAAGCATAATTCCTAATTAGTATGTTCGTCTAAAAATGAAGACCCGCTGGCAGACAATCCAGCGGGTTACCTTCACACAGAATATGCAACAGACCTGCTTCGAGTGTCTCCGATAACGCCTCGGTTGAAGTCTGCGTCAATTTATCTGTTTCCTTGGTTGCGAAGGTAATGTGCTAACTATACTACTTTCTACTGGAAAAGAAAAAAGAAGAACCTGCAGACATCGGATGTCTACAGGTTGTGGGAGCGGAAAATCGTGTCAGCCCGATTTAAGCTCTCCGAGGATGATCTGGGCGGAGGCAAGGTCCGCGTGGTCCGATTGAGTGGGGGGAGGGTCCGCCAAATGCATGAATTTCTTCATGTAAGGCCAGTTTCCCGTCTTTGTCATGATGTAAGTCACCAGCGTCGCGTCAATGGAATCCTTCAATTCGTGAGTTTTGCGCAGGAGGATCCCAAGGAGCTCACTGCGCAGTGCCTCCGATGCAGCCCTCTGGACGAGGAGGAAGCAGTACTCAAGCTCTTTTTTGCTCTTTCTAATCTCGGCGGCTTGCGCCTTTGTGAGTATGCACTTCGGTTTTCTCGTTTTCACAGTTTTCAAGGAGTTAGGAATTTCTATTTTCCAGTCTGGACAAAAGAACGGTTCGAATCTTCTTTGCCAGTTGGATTGAGTTGTGGTGAGCATCTCCGATACCAACTCCTCTAATTCTCCCGCACTCCACTAGAGCATCCAGGAGATACGCATTGCATAATCTTTGAAGATTCTCCAGTGGACCATTTGCCTTTTCGCTCAACTGATGGATTGTCATATTGTTTCCCTTTCTTCACCGCGGTTGTTTTTTCTGAATGAATTGATATCATATTGAAGATGAGAAGTCAAGGTGTTTATCAACCCGCAACCCACTACCGACAACCTACAATAAAGGGAAGAGTCTTTGTAGGATTGTCAGGCGGAGTAGACAGTTCGGTTTCGGCGGCATTGCTAACGCAAGCCGGATACGATGTAACGGGAGTTTTTATCAAGGTGTGGCAACCTGACTTTTTTGAGTGCTCGTGGAAAGACGACCGGCTGGACGCGATGCGCGTATGCGCGAAGCTCGGAATTCCGTTCAAGGAACTTGACCTTACCAAAGAGTATAAAAGAGAGGTGGTTGATTACATGATTCGGGAATATAAGGCGGGGAAGACTCCAAACCCGGATGTGATGTGCAACCGTTTCATCAAGTTTGGCGGGTTTTACAAATTCGCGCGTAAGCAAGGTGCTGATTTCATAGCGACAGGTCATTACGCGCGAATTATGAAAACACAAAGCACAGTGCACAAAAACCAAACAAAACACAAAACACAAAATCCCAAGAAACTAAATGCTAAACGCTATACGCTAAACGCTGGAAAAGACTCCTCCAAAGACCAAAGCTACTTTTTATGGCAGATTCGGAGTAAGCAACTACCGTGCATTTTGTTTCCTGTAGGTGGAATGCTAAAACAGGAAGTGCGAAAACTAGCAAAAAAATTTGGACTAATCACAGCGGATAAAAAGGATAGCCAAGGACTTTGTTTTGTCGGAAAAGTGGATATGAAAGATTTTCTAAAGCAGTACATCAAGGAAAAGCCCGGGAAGGTGCTTGACGAGATAGGAAATGTAATAGGGAAACACGATGGAGCTTTTTTTCTGACACTCGGGGAGCGACACGGATTCAGGATTACAAAGATGCCGACAAACTCAAGGCCGTACTATGTTATCGCAAAGAATACCGCAAAGAATACGATAACCGTATCGCCGAAGTCAGCGGCGGGAAATCTTGCGGGCGGAACCGCGAGGGTCGAAATAAGCGATTGCAATTGGCTTATCAAACCGCAAGCTGGGAAGACATATCTCGCTCGCTCGCGATACCGTCAGGGATTGCAAAAGTGCATCGTCATAGGTACGAGCATTCACTTCGCGACTTCGCAAACCGTTGCACCTGGGCAATCACTTGTGCTTTATGACAGTGATACGATTGTCGGAGGAGGTGTCATAGAAAGCTCCCAGGTTCTAGCTTCTAGCTTCTAGCTTTTAGGGAGGGAACTTCCTAGCAGCTAACACCTTCGGGAGTTATAATACCTGTATGTCTCCATCCGATATTGAGGTAATAAAAATAGACGGTAAAAAGGAGCGGTTCGACCAATCTAAGCTGCAAGAATCGCTACGAAGGTCTGGCGCAAGTGAGCTCGTGGCATCCGAAGTCGCCGCTCATGTAGGACATGAACTTGTAAATGGAATGACTACTTCCGATATCTACCGCCATGCCTTTTCAGTCCTTAAAAACAAACAGAAGAAGGCATCGGCTCGATATTCGCTGCGCCGTTCGCTCCTCGCATTAGGCCCCACCGGATTTCCCTTTGAGAAATTCATCGGCGAGATATTCAAGAAGAAAGGTTTTTCTGTACTGCTCGACCAGATGGTGCAGGGAAAGTGCGTGGAGCATGAGATGGATATAGTGGCTTGGAGCAGTGAGAAGTTAATTATGGCGGAGGCAAAGTACCACCATGAAATTACCTATAAATCTGATTTAAAAGTCGCGCTGTACGTGAAGGCGCGTTTCGACGACCTTTACGCTACCTCGCTTAAATATGGGAACAGAACGAAGCTTGACGAGGGCTGGCTCATTACCAACACGAAATTCACGGAAAAGGCAATCCGCTACGCGGAATGTAATGGAGTAAAACTTATAGGATGGAACTATCCGGAAGCCGGGAACTTGCATGACCTAGTAGAAGAAACTGGCGTTCATCCGATAACGTGTTTAACCTCGATTTCCGAAGGCGAGAAACGAACGCTTATGGAGCAGGGGATAGTTTTGTGCGAGAGTATCAGAAGTGAAAAACCAAAACTGCGAACGCTTGGTTGGGGTGAGGAGCTCATAAAGGCGGCAGAGGCAGAGAGCAGTATTCTTTGTCCCGTCGCTTAAGGAGCGAAGCGACTATAAGCGACGAGGACCCTGTTAAATCCCGCTTAGAGGCGGGCGCCCGCTGCGGGCGATTTAACAGGGTGATGATTTTTATAGTCACTCCGCTTCTTAAAAATCAATCATGTCCGAATACTACAAACCCCACAGAAAAACTGACTGGAACTTTGGCGGGCCGAACTGGAAACTTTCGCGCTCCAAGATTGACCTGTTTTTGGAATGCCCCCGCTGTTTCTATGTGGACAACAAGCTTGGAGTCGCTCGTCCTCCCGGGTTTCCTTTTAGTTTGAACAGCGCCGTGGACAAACTTTTGAAGAAAGAATTTGACACGCACCGCGCAAAGAAGACAGCGCACCCGCTTATGAAGCAATACGGTATTGACGCGGTGCCGCTTCGTCACCCCAAAATTGAGGAATGGAGAGATTCGCTGCGCGCCGGCGTGAGTTTTTTGCATAGGCCGACCGGCTTTCTCGTTCGCGGAGGAGTTGACGATGTTTGGGTTCGTCCTACAGGTGAACTTATTGTTGTTGATTACAAGGCGACCAGCAAGGACGGCGCAGTAAATCTGGACGCGAAGTGGCAAGACGGATACAAGCGCCAGATGGAAGTTTATCAATGGCTCTTCCGACAAAATGGGTTCAAAGTTTCGGATACCGGATATTTTGTATATGTAAATGGCAAAACTGACAGAGAGGCTTTTGACGGCAGGCTTGAATTTGACGTATCTATTATTTCGTATACTGGCAAGACAGATTGGGTGGAGCCGACACTGCGTGAAATAAAGGCATGTTTAGATTCGAGTCAGCTTCCGATTCCTGATTCACTCTGCGATTACTGTAATTACCGAAAGGCGGCGGCCGAGGTTTCCTCGACTGCGTCTAAAGGGATTTTTGGTAAGAAGACGGGCACGAAAACAAAGTCTTCTGCAAACGCCTCATTATTTTAGTTATTGCCATTTCGTAAGGTTCAACATTACGCTTCGAATGAGAACATTTGGACAAAGAGTTTTCGCGATTGTGAGGGAGATTCCGCTAGGTAGCACGCTCTCATATAAGGAAGTCGCGCAAAGGGTCGGCTCGCCAAGCGCTTTTCGCGCCGTCGGTTCTGTCTTGAAAACCAATTTTAACCCCTCCATCCCATGCCACAGAGTTATCAAAAGCTCTGGTGAGATTGGCAACTACAACCGCGGCGGTACAAAAGAGAAACGCAAAATCCTTTTCGAAGAAGGGGTATTGGCCATTTAGCATTTGCTCACGGCCGTAAGCAAATGCTAAATGGCAAATCTAGAGTCGCTAATCATTCGCCTTAAGATAACTAGAGCACTTCGTTCTTCGCGAAGTGAAGACGCTTTTCGCGCGGTTCCTCGAGCTAATTTCGTGCCGCAAGAACTTCGCGATCAAGCGTATGAAGATTATCCGCTTCCGATAGGTTTCGGTGCCACAATTTCCCAGCCGACAACCGTCGCGTTCATGCTCGAGAAACTTGATGTTCGGCTCGGCCAAAAAGTGCTTGATATTGGGAGTGGTTCTGGCTGGACGACTGGGCTCCTTTCGCATCTTGTCGGCACAAAGGGGAGGGTAACCGGTCTCGAAATTGTCTCCGAGCTTGTTACTCTTGGTCGGAAAAACATGGAGCATCTCTATTCTGATATTCTTGAGAACATCAGAATAGAGATGGCGCCAATGCCGGAGATACAGCTGGCAAAGAAAGGGGTGGTGGGACTGCCCGAAGAAGCGCCATTTGACCGGATTTTGGTTTCAGCCGCGGCGAGGAAAATCCCGCCGGAACTTATAGAGCAGCTAAAGCCGGACGGCATACTTATTATCCCTATCGGCGCGGAGCATGCAATGCAGAAAATCGTTCGAATTCGAAAGACACAAGGTGACACGCTCACAACCGAAGAATACCCAGGGTTTGTGTTTGTGCCGCTCCAGTGAAAGTCCCATCCTCTTTTTTGTTATCTCAGGATGCGGTAGGATAGCTGGATGACTATTTCCGAGATTCGCCGAAGATTTCTTGATTTTTTTAAGTCGCGGGGGCACGCAATCATCCCGAGCGCTTCGCTTGTGCCAGAAAATGACCCTTCGGTGCTTTTTACGACAGCGGGAATGCAGCCGCTTGTGCCATACCTTCTCGGTCAGCCACATCCTTCCGGGAAACGGCTGGTGAATATACAGAAATGCGTGCGCACTGGCGATATTGATGAAGTTGGCGACAATACGCACCTGACTTTTTTTGAGATGCTCGGTAACTGGTCACTCGGTGATTATTTCAAGGAAGATGCCATAAAATGGAGTTATGAACTTCTTACATCAAAGAAGGAAGGATTTGCGCTAGACCCGGAACGTCTTTACATCACTGTCTTTGAAGGCAACTCCGACGCTCCAAGAGATGAAGAGTCCGCGAGTATTTGGAAGGTAGTAGGTATTCCGCAAAATAGGATTTACTATATGCCAGCCTCCAAAAACTGGTGGGAGGCAGGCCAGAGCGGTCCATGCGGACCGGACACGGAAATGTATTACGACATTACCGAAAAAGGGCTTGGCGATTTAGCACATGCGGAGTTTCTCAAGGCGGATGAGATGCAGGAGGTGGTGGAGATTTGGAATGATGTATTCATGGAGTACCTTAAAAAGGATGGCAAAGTCGTCGGTAAACTACCGCAAAAAAATGTGGATACTGGAGCTGGTCTGGAGAGAATTTGCGCCGTATTGCAAAAGAAGAAAAGCGTATTTGATACTGACGCGTTCAAGCCGATTATGGATTTCGCAAGCACAATCGCGAGCGATACGCGCGCGCGCCACGTAATTGCCGACCATATGCGAGCGGCGATTTTTTTGATAGGCGACGGAGTATTGCCGTCAAATACTGGGCAGGGCTACATCCTTCGGCGGCTTATCCGCCGCGCTGTCTTCTCCGCGGATGAAAATAAAGTGAGCTCAAGAGAGATAACTGCTCTGGTTGAGATTGTTTCAGGAATCTACGGGGATGTGTATGACAATATCCGAAGGCGGCAAAAAGAGATTGCTGAAGTAATAAGCAATGAGAGCGAGCAATTTCAGAAAACTCTGCACCAAGGACTTAAAGAGTTTGAAAAACTTGAAACTGTTTCCGGAAAAGATGCTTTTACCTTATTTTCCACTTACGGTTTTCCGTTCGAGATGACAGCGGAATTGGCAGAGAAGAGAGGAAGGAATGTTGACCGCGCAGAATTTGAGGGTGAGATGAGGAGGCATCAGGAACTTTCTCGCGCCGGGGCTTTAAAAAGATTCAAGGGAGGCCTTGCCGATACTAGCGAAATGTCTGTAAAATACCACACGGCGACGCATCTCCTTCATCAAGCGCTTCGGGATATACTAGGGAAGGAGGTACAACAAAAAGGAAGCAATATTACGCCGGAGCGGCTACGGTTTGATTTCGCCTTTCAGCGAAAAATGACGGACGATGAAAAGAAGAAAGTGGAAGATGTGGTGAATGAAAAAATTAAGGCGGATTTAGCGGTTCATAAAACAACGCTTCCGTTGGAGGCGGCAAAGAAAAGCGGCGCGCTACACTTTTTTGATGAAAAATATCCGGACGAGGTGCTGATTCACTATATCGGCAACTCGCTCGAAACAGCCTATTCCAAGGAGTTCTGCGGAGGACCACATGTGCAAAGCATCGGGACGCTTGGAACGTTCAGGATTCTCAAGGAAGAAGCGGTCTCGGCGGGAGTGCGAAGAATCAAAGCCATCCTTCAATAAATTTCGAATACCAAATCTCGAATTTCGAAGAATAATGAATATGCAGTACCAAACGAGAAACTACTATTTTAAATTTCTTCTGATTTGATATTAGATATTTTTAGATATTCGGTATTTGGTATTCGAAATTCTATAGTCTGATATACTATTGTTATGTTTCTCCTCTCTCGGAAAAGTGAAAGTGAATGTTTGCTTGTCTTCGACATTGGCAGTGGAAGCGTCGGCGGCGCGATCGTCATTTCTTCGGCGGGACACATTCCTACCATACTATACAGCTTTAGAACCGAAATACCATTTCAGGAGGCGGCTACGGGTCAGAGATTATCTTCTTTGATGCTCCGTTCGTTATCGCAAGTAGTTATCGCATTAAGTCGAGAAGGTTTCGAAAGTGCTGGTTTCGGCGCGAAGCGTCCCAGAATAAAGAGGATTCTTGTGTCGCTTTCGGCGCCATGGGTCGCTTCTATGACATCGTTCCTAAGTCTGAAGAACAAAGAATCGACGCCTATTACAGAAAAGGTTTTCGACGCGCTTCTTTCGCATTCCGCAAACGAATCGAATTCGCCAAAGGGGTTGGCTCCAAAAGGGAGTGTAAAAATAGAAAAGCTGCTTATGAAAGCATCTTTGAACGGTTACGAAACCTCCGCCCCTTACGGCAAAGAAGCATTGGATGCTGAATTTGCGATTTTTAGTAGCTTTTCCCTGCCGAGAGTAACGGAAAATATAGCAGATGTGATTACTCATTTATTCCATGTTGAGCATACGCGCTTCCACGCCTTTTCGCTTATCGCGTTTATGACGCTTAAGAAAATGTATCCTGAGGAAGAGAATTTTATCTTCGTGGATGTAAGCGGCGAGCAAACTGAGATATCGATAGCTAGAAATGGAATAATAGTCGAGACCTCCACATTCCCCTCCGGACGTAATCATATCATCCGCATGCTAAAAAAAGGCGCGGGCATTCCTCCACTCGGAGCAGAAGCATTCTTTCGCCTTTACAACGAAAAGAGCGGCGCTGGAAAAATTGTGGAACGAATTGAAAAGTTGCTTGAAAACGCTAAGGAGGACTGGCGAGGTAAATTCGCAGAGACACTATCGGCTCTTTCGCAGGAAATCTTCTTCCCAAAATCGCTTTTTATAGTGGCCGATTCCGATGTTCTGCCTCTTTTTACGCGCGCCATTGGAGGCTTAAATCTTGAGAAATTCACTCTTCCATCGAAGAAATTTCGCGTAACACCGCTCAACGGGGAACTCATTGCCGGAGTTGTCAAATGGAACACGCCGGAGAAGAACGACCCATTTATGGGGATTGTATCGTCGTTTGCAAGCGAGCTTCGATGATAGTAAAATAATGAAAACGGTTTTGCGCTTTCATTTCCGAGCCGAGGTGAGGAAACGAATGTTTGATTGAACACAATCACCTACTTTGTGGAGCTTCCGCAAGACTTTGAGTGTTACGTCTTCGGAATGCGAAAAGTGTACCGCTTCCGTAGGGAAATAATATAAGACGAAGTGCTTTTATAAAAAACATGACAAAAAATATTCTTCAAGATGTCTTGACTAGGGAGAGAAGGTCTATTCGTCGTGTACCTCTTCCTCATAAGGAACGCGGCGCGGAAGAGGCGGATGAGGACATACTTTACGAGCGAGAAGAGCTTCATCTTGAAGAATCATCTTCCATGTCATGGCAAAGAATAGCTTTGTGGGGAATAGCTTCGGTTTTCTTAATTCTTCTAGGAGTCGCGCTCCTGACTAGTTTTAGCGGCGCAACAGTGAGTGTTACTCCAAAGACAAGACTTATTTCTGTGAATTATGAATTTACCGCTGGAAAAGATGAAGGCGCGAAACTTCGCTTTGTGCCGCTACCCGTAAGCGAGACGGCGGAGATTAAAATCCCAGCAGATACAGCCAAAAAGGTTTCTGAAAAGGCAACCGGGACCATTATAATTTACAACAATTTTTCAGATAAGCCACAACGCCTCATAAAGAACACCCGCTTTGAGACGCGGGAGGGACTCATTTATCGAATCGGAAGTTCGATAACAGTACCCGGTAGAATACAAAAGAGCGGACAAGCCGTCCCAGGAAGTTTGGAGGTTACTGTAACTGCGGATTCTCCAGGCGTTGAATACAATATTCCTCCAACTGACTTTACTGTTCCTGGATTTAAAACCGACCCTGCTCGATTTGCCGGCTTTTATGCCCGCTCAAAAACTAAGATGAGTGGGGGGTTCGACGGGGTTATAAAAGTCCCGTCCGATTCAGCGCTTCTCTCCGCGAGAGCGTCACTTCGCGAAACTGTGGGGAAAAATATCATTGCAAAGAAACAGTCGGCGGTTCCGCAAGGATATGTCCTTTTCAGTGGAGCCGTCGCAACAAAAAATGAGTCGCTCCCTCCAGAACCAGTCGACGGTAATATGTCTCTCATAAAAGAGCGAACTATCGGAGTCGCCCTTCTTTTCAAGGAAGCTGACATCGGGAGAGAGGTGGCGAAACTCGCTATTCCAAATTTTAACAATCTGCTTATTGAGATTCCTGCGCTAAAGCGGCTTCAGCTTGAACTTAAGGAGCCTCAAAACGGCGATGTGACGCAGGCGCAAACAATCAGGTTTACTTTAAAGGGCGAAGTACTGGTAGTGTGGCGATATGATGAGTATAAGCTTCGGGAAGCTCTTCTCGGCAAGCCTAGGGATGGAATTGCGACGGTGCTTTCAGATTTTCCGGAAATTGAGCGCGCCGATTTTGTAATCCGTCCGGTTTGGAGCCGTAAATTTCCTGAAAATCCCAAGAAAATTTCTTTTGAGGAGATTCCAGTTGGAGTAGAGAAATAAAATGAGTTCCCCAGTGTCTTCATTTGGTCCTAGAGAAATTGCGCAACACGTAGCCCTTATGGGGGTTGACTCTTATTTTAATACTTGCTACTATACGCCGCGCTACGCATGATGTCCACAATGAACTCAAAAGGAATGAATGCGGTTACCGGTATCGTGACGGAAGCGCTCCCTGATACGCTTTTTAAGGTCAAACTTGGAGATGGAAAAGAACTCCTTTCTTTTCTTTCCGGCCGAATGCGAATGAATAGAATACGGGTCCTTATAGGTGACAAGGTCACCGTTGAAATTGACCCATATGGGGGGAAAGGGCGGATAATAAAGAGGTTATAGCTTATTAGCTTTAGCTTATTAGGGAGACCTAGGAAGCTAAAAAGCTAGACAGCTAAGAAGCTGTTTTTTATATGAGAGTCAAAGCATCAGTTAAAGGAATTTGCGCGAAATGCAGGGTAGTGCGCCGGAAGGGATATGTTTATGTCCTGTGCAAGAGCAATCCGCGCCACAAGCAGAGGCAAGGGTAAATCGTAAAACGTGAAGCGCAGAACGTATAACGCGAACGGCACGAGATTAGATAACTGACACTTCGCTTACACGCTACACGCTACACGCTACACGCCATGCGTATATCAGGTATAACCATTCCAGAGAAAAAGAGACTCGAGTACGGACTGCGCATTATTTATGGCGTGGGACATTCGTTGGCGCGGAAGATTTTGGCGAGCGCGAAAGTTGACCCCGCAAAAAGAGCCGTTGACCTTACTCCAGAGGAGGAAAACGCGATACGCCATGAAGTTGAGATTTACAAAATTGAAGGAGACCTCAAGCGAGATATTTCATCAAGCATAAAGCGATTGAAGGATATAAAGGCATATAGAGGAGTGCGTCATCTTAGGGGACTGCCAACGCGCGGACAAAGAACCAAAACAAATTCAAGGACACGCAGAGGTAATGTGAGAAAGACAATGGGAACGGGAAGGAGGGCGGTGGAGAAGAAGTAATGGCTCGGCCCGCAGTTTCGGAATTCAGTCTCTGAATATCGAAACTGCGGTTGCCGAACATTACCCTGTTAAATAATCCGCCGTAGGCGGATTCCCCGCTAAGAGCGGGGATTTAACAGGGTGATGATTTTCAAAAACTCGCGGACTCGTTAAGAAAATCAATCATGGGAAAGAAACGCATAGTTGCAAAAGGAGAAACCGAAAGCGCTGGGGCAGGCGCGCGAGGCGCTTCATCTAAGAAGCGCGTTCTTGACCGAGCGGTTCTTCATGTTGAGTCAACATATAACAACACCCGCCTTACGCTCACAGATGAAAAGGGCAATGTTGTTGCTTTTTCCTCAAGCGGAGCGCTAGGTTTTCAGGGAGCTAAAAAGGGTACGCCATTCGCGGCGGCAAAAGTTGGCGAGGCAATCGCGGCAAAGGCGCAGACTATGGGAGTGCGTGAAATCAGTGTCGTGGTAAGCGGTGTCGGTTCAGGCAGGGAATCTTCGATTAGAGGATTTGTAAACAAGGGTTTTTCGCTCACTAGTATAAAAGACGCGACACCGGTACCGCATAATGGGCCGCGCCCGCCTCGCGCCAGGAGAGTTTAAAGAAGCGGTTAGCGGTTAGCGTCTAGTTGAGATATGTTTCTTTTCTAAACGCTAAACGCTAAACGCTAAACACTATGCTAATAGGACCACGATATAAAATAGCTCGACGCATTGGACCGGATATCTTTCCAAAGACCCAGTCTCCTAAATACGCGCTTCGGGCGGGCAGAGTAATTGTAAAAGGCTACGGCAGAAGCGAGTTTGGCGCGCAACTCAAGGAAAAGCAACGGGCTAGATTTTCCTACGGGCTATCGGAACGCCAGTTTTCGCGTTATGTAAAAAATGCCGTCGCGAGGAAAGGAGTACGCGACGACGAAGCTCTTTACACTGAACTTGAGATGCGGCTTGACAACGTGATTTATCGTTTTGGCATCGCCCCTTCGAGACAAGCCTCAAGACAATATGTTTCTCATGGACACTTCACAGTAAATGGCACTCGAGTGAACATTCCATCATATAAGACAAAAATCGGCGATGTTATCAAAATTAGAAAGGCGAGTGAGGCAAAGACGCTATTCGTCGCGCTTAGGGATAGCATTCGTGACCACCAGAACCCGGTTTGGCTTCGATTTGACCTCCAGAAGGTCGAGGGAACGGTGGTGGGAAAACCCAAGCTTGTTAGAAGCGAACTTCCTTTTAATATAGGCGCGATACTGGAATTTTACCGAAGATAAGCATGATACGAAACAGCGAATGAGGTGCTAATGCAACGAAAAAATACTAATGCAGATTCTTATTCGTATTTTTTAGTAGAATTCGCATGCAATTCGTAGATTGGTATCGCGTCTTGCGCTTCTGTGGGAAATAGGTTATTATGTTTTCTAATATCAGCCAATTTATTTTATTATTTATTAATTTGAGCGCTACGGGAACGATTGAGTAACGCTACCCTAAGCGCCGCATTTTATGCCGGATTTCAACATAGTTCTTCCGTCCAAGCCTAGAGTTGTAAAAGAGGAGGGTTCGGGAGGAGCATACGAAATAGATGGTCTTTACCCTGGCTATGGCCATACCCTCGGCAACTCACTCCGCCGAATTATACTTTCGTCGCTTCCAGGCGCGGCAATAACTGGAATAAAAATCAACGGGGTGGAGCATGAATTTTCAACAATCCATGGTGTCAAGGAAGATGTCGTTACTATAATCTTAAGTCTAAAACGCGTCAGGATCGCGATGTATACCGATGAGCCGCAAACACTTACGCTTTCCGCGAAAGGCATAAAAGAGGTTAAGGCGTCCAATATTGAACACCCGGGACAAATTGAGATTCTTAATCCGGAACAGCACATTGCGACGCTCACAGAAAAGAGTTCGGAGCTGACAATTGAAATGCGAGTCGAGAAAGGTCTTGGTTATATTCCAAAGGAGATATTGCAAAAAGACCGAGTTGAAATTGGCCAAATAACGCTTGACGCCATATTTTCTCCGATTCGCCGAGTTAACTATGAGGTTGAAAATATGCGTGTTGGTAACAGAACCGATTTTAATCGGCTGAAAATATTTATTGAAACAGATGGCTCAATTACTCCAAAAGAGGCGCTGGAAGAGTCTATAGGAATTATGATTTCACAACTCAAGGCGATTGTTGGATTTGAAGAGGAAAAAGAGGTTGCCGAAACTTCCGAGATTGGATCTTTGTCCGAGGAGGAGCCTGTCCAAAAGCGCGACGTCGACACGGAGCTCTTAAAAACACGAATTGAAACCATAGGACTTTCTCAAAGGACTTCGAACTCGCTTACAGGAGCGAACATTCGCACCCTCGGCGGTCTCGTAAGAAAGAGAGAAGAGGACATACTCGACATTGACGGACTCGGAAGCAAGGGAGTCCAGGAAATTAAAAAGGTACTCGGCAAGATGGGAATAACTTTAAAATAATGGCTCGGCCCGCGGTTTCGGGATTCAGTCTTCTGAATATCGAAACCGCGGCTGCCGAACATCACCCCGTTAAATCGCCCTCGACTTTGTCGGGGCGCCCCGTCGAAGACGGGGATTTAACGGGGTGATGATTTTCAAAAACTCGCGGACTCGTTAAGAAAATCAATCATGCGGCATTCAAATAAAGTAAAAAAATTCGGAAGAGAGAAGAAACAGCGTGGAGCATTAATACGCTCGCTCGCGGAGTCTCTTCTTAAGGAAGGGCGTATACGCACGACCGAGGCAAAGGCTAAGTCTTTGCGCCCGTTCGTGGAGCGCATTATAACACTTTCAAGAAACGGTACGCCTGCGTCGCGCCGCTTGGTTAGAACACGCCTCAGAAATACTTTGTGTCTGCGCAAGCTTTACAAGGAAATCGCGCCAAAGTATGCTTCTCGGAACGGCGGATACACAAGGGTTGTAAAGATGGGTTTCCGTTTGAGCGACGGGGCAAAGATGGCGATAATTGAACTAGTATAGCGCAAAACGTGTAACGTATAACGGAAGGCAAAAGAGGAAGTTCTCACGCGCTACACGATATACGATACACGCTACACGATATGAAATACACAATTGACGCGCAGGGAAAGAAATTGGGAAGAATAGCGAGCCAGGCGGCTTCTTTGCTTCGTGGAAAAGGTCTTGCATCCTTCAAGCCAAATGAACTTCCGGATGTCGGCGTGGAGATTGTAAATGCTTCCGGAATCATGCTTAGCGAAAAAAAACTCGCTCAAACGAAGTATCGGAGATATTCAGGATATCCAGGCGGACTCAAAGAAGCGAATCTGAAAGAGTTTCTAAGCAAAAAGGGGGTTGGTGAACTTTTTCGAATGGTAATATTGCGAATGCTTCCACGCAACACAATGCGTTCACGGCTTATCAAGCGACTAACGGTCAAAAACTAAAATTAGCTTCTCAGCTTACTAGCTGATTAGCTTCCTAGGAAATAGAGACCTCGGGAAATTGCTGGTGGGCTAGAAAGCTAATAAGCTAGAAAGCTAACTATGGAAACGGACACAAAAACCAACAGATATATTGAAACAATAGGCAGACGAAAAACCGCGGCCGCGCGAGTGCGTATTACCCCTGCCGCCAAGCAGTCCATTTTGGTCAATAATAAAGACATAGAAGTCTATTTCAAAACTAGTGAACAGCGGCGAGTCGCTCTTGAATCCATTAACAAAGGAAAACTACCCGTAAGGTTCAGCATAACCGCGCGAATTAGCGGTGGCGGCCTTTCCGCGCAAGCCGAGGCGTTGCGCCATGGAGTCGCTCGGGCGCTAGTTTTGCATGACGCGGAGCTTAGAAAGAAGCTGAAGAAAGCCGGATTCCTCAAGCGCGACCCACGGGCCAAAGAACGCCGCAAATTCGGTCTTAAGAAGGCAAGGAAATCGCCGCAGTGGAGCAAAAGATAGTTTACGACAGTGTGGTTGGATTTTCTTAGCCCAGCATCAAACCTTGCTTTGGTGCTGTGGCGAGAAAATCGCCACAGTGGTCAAAGAGGTAATGGCAAATCCTAAGTTCTAAACTCTACACTCTAAGCAAGTTCAAAGATTTAAACTCGAAGTCTGAAAGTCCGATTTCGGTTTTGATCTTGGAGATTTGAGTTTGATTAGAGTTTAGAACTTAGAGTTTAGAGTTTTTGAATATGTCTGACCAAAACGAAATAAGAATTGAACCAGAGGATTTAGATGAATCGGTTGTTTCCGAGGAGCAGTCAGCCGAAATCATAAAGAAACTCCGCGAAAGACTGAAGGTGTGCCAAAAGGAGCGCGGAGAGTATTTGGATGGCTGGCAGAGAGCCAAGGCCGATTTTGTAAACGCACGAAAAGACGACGAGAAGGCGATGTCACAATTTGTGAAATTCTCGAATGAGCGGATCATTCGAGACATCATCCCGGCGCTTGATAGCTTTCACAGCGCTTTTGGAAATAAGGCGAATTGGGAAAAAGTTGACCTTAATTGGCGCATGGGAGTGCAATATATTTACTCGCAGCTCTTTTCCGCCCTGGAAAAAAACGGGATAACCCTCATTGAACCAAAGATTGGAGAGCCATTCGATACGCAAAAGCACGAGAGCGTTTCAACTGTTCCGGTGTCTGACCCAAAAGAGAATCATACCGTAATTGAGGTAGTCCAGAAGGGATACGCGCTTCATGGTAACATACTACAGCCTGCTAAAGTGAAGCTCGCGGAGTATCATCAGCCCTAATCTCATAGTGTAGAACAAAAAAATGAGTGAACTAAAAAACATTCGGTGGAAGCAACGATTTGAGAACTTTAAGAGAGCGCATATGCAGCTTGAAATTGCTCTGAAGGAGGATACGGAGCATAATCCGCTCTTTCGAGCAGCACTGATTCAGACCTTTGAATTTCTTTTTGAGTTGTCATGGAAAACCATGAATGACAAGTTAGAATACGAGGGTTTCGCACTGAAGAACCCGCGAGATGTTATTCTGCAGGCGCTTCAGTCCGAATATATTTCAGACGGTAAGGCGTGGATTGGGGCATTGGAAATGCGCAATGCGCTTTCGCATATGTATGATGAGCAGATAAGCATCAAAGCCGAGAAGATGATTCGTGTTGAATATTCCCCATTATTCAAAAACCTTTATGAGTATCTTGAAAATTCCATATGAAATTTGGGCTTGACGAAGAAACGCTGAACACTATTGAGGATGCGATAAAACCGTTTCCGGAAATAGAGCAGGCCATCGTTTACGGTTCAAGAGCCATGGGAAATTTTAAACCTTATTCTGATATTGACATGGCTCTTAAGGGGAACCGGCTTACCTCGAGAACCGTGAACGCTTTGCATGCTTTTCTTAATGACGGGGCGCCAAGATTTCCTTACAAAGTCGACGTGCTAAACTACCATGAAATCGTAGATGACGGGCTAAAGAAACACATTGACCAGTATGGTAAAATCCTTTTTACAAGATAAATCCTCTATTCGTTAAGCGTATCTACTATGAAAAGGCTTTCCTGCCAAGATAAATCCAGGATTTTTGAAAAAATAGTCCATCAGCATGGCAGACTCTTTTTGGTGCGCTTCGTTATTTTGGAAAGGGAAGGGAGGCTACGGGGTAAAATCATTTCTTGTGAGCCTATTGGGGTCTTGAGCGACACAGGCGCGGCTAAAGAGAAGTACTTGCTTCCTATATCCTTTTCCGCAAAAGACGCTCCCGAGGGAAAATTATGTTTCAAAAGAATCGTCTCTCCATTTTCAAAGCTGGAATTTTTCATATCTCAAATGCCCCGCGCCCCGTCTTTCTCCTAAAAGGTTCGACCTTAAATCGGGAAAAGGGTCGAACTTTTGTGTTGGTTGGTGCGGAAAAGAAAAAGCCCCGCGCGAACGCGGAGCAATAAGTGAAAGTAGTGTTGCTACCGTAACGATCCAATTGGTAAGATTTCAAGGTCCTTGAATTTCATTGCGGTGTACCTTTCTTGTCCTTCAAACCAGACATAAATAATGTCTTGGGTCCTACCTTTTTCAAAAGGTATTCCAATCTTGACTACCAATCCCATTTTGCCGGCGGGGAAGTGGATTCGTCCGTTTGAGAACACCTTCTGGCCAATTCTGATGATCGAACCTGCAATATATCCATGCTGGATCGCTTCCGGCTCACCGAATATGTTTTTCAACCGCTGTCTCTGTATAACATACCCGCAGACTTCCACAAATTCGGTTGTTTGCTTGTCTGCCTGATCCGTAATAGCTTCTTTAGCTGTCATAAAGTGCATCCTCCACTGAAAATTGCTCCAACCTCCCAATGCCGCAAGGCAAAGGTAAAAAGAGCGAGTTTAGGTTGACTGCAAACAAGTTAGCATATATGATCGCAACTGTCAACCTGAAAGAAATTCCAAACCCTAAACTCTAAGATCTAAGCTCTAATCAAACTCAAAAAATAAAAGTTCAAACCAGTTATCTTTTTTGAGTTTTGAAGCTTGAACTTGAAACTTGATTAGAGTTTAGAAATTAGTTATTAGAAATTAAAAATTAAACTATTATGTCCAAAATTATAGGTATTGACCTCGGCACCACCTTCTCCGCCGTGGCGGTGATGGAGGCGGGAACGCCGAGAGTGCTGGAAAATACCGAGGGGCAGAGAACAACGCCATCTATCGTGGCTCACAGTAAAACCGGCGAGCGGTTGGTTGGTTTGCTGGCTAAACGGCAAGCGGTAACCAATCCGAAAAACACCGTCTTTCAGATTAAACGCTTTATGGGCCACACCTTTGACGAGCCGAGTGTGCAGAAGGATGCCAAGAACGTGTCATTTGAAACGCGCAAAGGAGCGAACGGCGGCGTTGAGGTAAAAATGGGTGATGGTTCGACAAGCTCACCACAGGGCAAATGGTATCGGCCGGAAGAGGTGTCGGCCATGATACTGACCAAACTAAAGAATGATGCCGAGGCGCGACTCGGCGAGAAAATTACGGAGGCGGTCATCACCGTGCCTGCCTACTTCAATGACAGCCAGCGGCAAGCGACTAAAGACGCGGGAAAAATCGCCGGTCTTGATGTAAAAAGAATTATCAATGAACCAACGGCGGCGGCACTCGCCTACGGCTTCAACAAGAAGAAGGATGAAAAGATAGCGGTTTTTGACTTCGGCGGCGGCACTTTCGACATTTCCATTTTGGAAGTGGGCGATGACGTAATAGAAGTCAAATCAACCGACGGCGATTCGCACCTCGGCGGCCGCGATATTGACCACACAATCGTCAACTGGCTCGCCGAAACTTTCAAGAAAGAAAACGGCATTGACTTGAAGAAAGACCCGCTTGCGCTTCAACGCCTTGATGAAGCGGCCGAGAAAGCCAAAATTGAACTTTCCACGGCGGTGCAGACCGAAATAAACATTCCCTTTATTACTTCCGGCGCCGACGGGCCCAAGCACCTTCTCGTTACTATGACCCGCGCCCGGCTTGAAGAATTAACGCACGAATTTATTGCTCGGGCCATGACTATCACCAAGCGGGCCATGGAAGCCAGTCCGTTTAAGGTGGGCGAAATAAATGAAGTGGTGATGGTGGGCGGCCAGACGAGAATGCCAGCGATTCAAGAAGCGGTGAAAAAGTTTTTCGGCAAGGAGCTGCACATGGGCGTTAATCCCGACGAAGTGGTGGCGGTGGGCGCGGCGATTCAGGGCGGAATTTTAGGCGGTGATGTTCGGGATGTGCTTCTTCTTGATGTGATCCCACTCTCTCTTGGGATTGAGACTTTGGGTGGTGTTGCGACGAAACTCATTGAAAAAAATACGACGGTGCCGACGGCGCGAACGCAGGTGTTTTCCACCGCGGCAGATAATCAAACTTCGGTTGAAATTCACGTTACCCAAGGCGAGCGGGCGATGGCCGCGGACAATAAGTCGCTCGGAAGATTTATTTTGGACGGTATTCCGCCAGCTCCGCGCGGGCTTCCTCAAGTAGAGGTAACCTTTGATGTGGACGCTAACGGTATCTTGAATGTTACGGCCAAAGACAAAGCGACTGGCAAAGCCAATTCCATTAAAATTACCGCTTCATCCGGTCTTTCAAAAGATGAGGTGGAAAAAATGAAAAAAGAAGCGGCGGCACACGAAGCGGACGACAAAGTGAAAAGGGAAGGGGTGGAAGCCAAAAATATCGCCGAGCAATTGGTCTACACCGCCGAGAAAGCCCTAAAAGATGCGGGTGAAAAAGTGCCGGCAGAACTTCGGAAAACCATTGAAGACAAAATCTCCGACTTGAAGCGAGCCAAGGATGCGACGCCGATTGACACTAACGCCCTCAAAACCGCCTCCGAAGCGCTCTCAAGCGAAATTCAAAAAATCGGGCAGTATATGAGCAACCCTTCGACTGGTTCGACAAGCTCACCACAAGCTGGCTCAGGGCAAACAACTGACAACCCACCACCAAAGAAAGATGAGGGCGGGGAGGGGAATGTGAAGGATGCGGAGTATAAAGAGAAGAAATAGGAAAAACGGGCATCTTCGTTTTGTAACGAAGATGCCCGCTTGAATTGAACTACGAAGGTGCCTAAGGCACCAAGCCCTCTGCGAGAAAAGCCCAAATGTTGAGCCACAGACCGTTCACAAGGTTGAATCACACCATAAGAACTACCATTGGTCCGAGAATGATATTGGCTCCAGGACAATCTTGAAGAAGTTCCTTTTCGACATGATCGAGGTAAGTTTTCGCATCCTCACGACTTTTGGGCTCAAAGTCATCAATGATCCTTAAGTGGTGGCCACTTGACGGCTCACCTGCGAGGCGGAAACATGTCAAGATTTGATATTCTCTTGCCCATTTTTTCATAATTTTTTTCTGCGGTTGCGCTTTTCTAAACTCACATTTGCGCTCTGCGGTGGCAAAGAACCGTTTTTTGTCTGGTTTGTAGATTACTAGATATATGGTATGATGTCAAGTATCGCTGATGTTTATACGGCTCTATAATAGCTACTGGCAGGTTGCAGATTTCCTCAAATCTAAATCTCTTACATTATCGTTTTCAATTTTGATTTTTACATTTTAATTTTGAAACATGGCTAAAGATTATTATGAGACATTAGGAGTTCCTAAAAGCGCATCAAAGGACGACATAAAAAAAGCGTTTCGGAATTTGGCGCATAAATATCATCCCGACAAAAAGGGCGGCGACGAAGGAAAGTTCAAGGAGGCCAACGAGGCCTACTCAGTGCTCTCTGACGACAAAAAACGCGCCGAATATGACGCTTACGGTCGCGTGTTTTCAGGCGGAGCGGGCGGATTTTCCGCCGAAAGCGGATCCGCCTATGGCGGAGAAGGGTTCGATTTTTCCAATTTCGCCTCTGGACAGGGTTTTGGCGGAGGCGCCGGGGGATTCGAGTTTGACCTCGGCGATATTTTCAGCGATTTCTTTGGTGGAACGCGCGAAAGAGCGCGCCGAGGACGAGATATTTCAATAGACGTAGAACTCTCTTTTTCCGACTCTGTTTTTGGGACAGAACGGCGGATGCTTCTCAATAAAACGGTCGCATGCGATACATGCAAGGGAAAAGGCGCAAAGCCGGGGACGGAAATGGAAACCTGCAAAACCTGCAACGGAAAGGGCAAGATTCGTGAGAGTCGCCGGTCCATTTTTGGTCAAGTGCAAACCACGAAGACCTGCGAGGAATGCGGCGGCGGAGGGCAGGTGCCGTCGGAAAGTTGCGCGACTTGTCGCGGGTCTGGTGTTACGCGAAGAGAGCAGGAAATTGCGGTAAAAATCCCGGCTGGTATCGAGGATGGGGAGGTAATACGACTTGGTGGCGCGGGTGAGTCAATCAAAGACGGCGCTTCTGGCGACCTGTACGTAAAGATACATGTTATCAAGCATCCGCTATTTAGGCGCGAGGGAAGCAACCTTCTCATGGACCTTTCTGTGAAGCTCTCAAGCGTTCTTTTGGGTGATGAATATACTATTCCTACGCTCGACGGAAATGTCAGCGTTAAAATACCCGAGGGCATAAAGCACGGGGAGGTTCTGCGACTTCGCGGAAAAGGAATTCCGATGGACAGAAGTCATCGAGGCGACCTTCTAATCAAAATAGGCATTGACATTCCAAGCAAGCTATCGAAAGAAGCGAAGAGACTGATTGAAGAGCTAAAAAAGCAGGGAGTCTAGAGAAGCTGTCTTCCTAAGCCTTAAAGCGACCTTTGAAGCTCTGTTGAGCGGAGTTTGTTTTTGATTGCTCAATCCGCAAAATCTGCTAATATTGCGATGTGTCCAAGTACAAAACTTAGCCGGGACGTAGTATAACGGTAGTATCTACGACACGCCCCGCACCAAATCCTTCGCCGGGATGTAGTATAACGGTAGTATCTACGATTCGGGTTCGTAGGGTCCGAGTTCAAATCTCGGCATCCCGAATTTCAGGATTTGGTGCGGGGTGAAGGTTCGTAGTGTCCGAGTTCAAATCTCGGCGTCCCGACAAGCAGAGTGAAGCGAGGATTGTCGGGACGAGCAGGCGACTGCTTGCCTGCGCCCGAGATTTGAAAAGGTTCTCCCATA